>CAJDUQ010000008.1_pt1 | contig 60125 bp, 55 predicted proteins | sample 7390901 | NCBI WGS metagenome assembly CAJDUQ01 (sample SAMEA7055691, study PRJEB34461) | soil metagenome | biome: terrestrial ecosystem; feature: Peninsula; material: soil | place: Antarctica | collected 2016 | reverse complement strand
CCAGCTGACCACGGGGGTTGTCGCTGTTCACGCCACCTCCCTCCGACTTGTTGGTACTACGAACTTAGCGCGTCCACGATCGGGTGTCCGGTGATTTACAGTCACATTCATCTAACGCCATCCGTCCGGACCCGCGGACCTGCCGTAGTGCTTCTCCATGGCGAAGAAAGGGCCGGCGATCAGGAACCCCGCGTCGGCCGCCAGGTGCTCCGCCCCCTCTGGGCGACGAGCCACGGGTAGTCCACGTCCTCACGGCCCACTCCGAGTCACGCGCACGGATCCCCCGTATTCCCCGAGTCCGGGGATGAGCAGTCGGCGGGCCAGATCCCCGGCGCCGCCGAGGATGAAGAGGGTGTCTTTTTCCATGACCCCAGACCATGAAATCTAACGGACTGCGCAACCCCGCCACTACACTGGTGTGATGTCCCCGAGCACGCCCCTCGAGAAATACGCCCTCCTGTCCGACACGCACACCGCCGCACTCGTCGCCGAGAACGGCAACATCGACTGGCTCTGCCTGCCCCGCTTCGACTCCCAGGCGGTGTTCACGAAGCTGCTCGGCACGGAGGAACACGGACACTGGCTCATCGACGCCCCCGGGGCCAGCGTCACACACCGCCGCTATCTCGGCGACTCCTTCGTCCTGGAGACCACGTGGGAGTCACCGACCGGCACTGCGACGGTCACCGACTTCATGCCGATGGACCCGGAGAACGGGCTGTTCGAGGGCACCGACCTGGTGCGTCGCGTGGTGTGCACCTCCGGTGAGATCGACATCCGTTCCGCCGTGCGTCTGCGCTTCGACTACGGCCGGGCCACCCCCTTCTACCGTTACCGGGTCCTCGACGCGGAGCAGAACCTCGGTGAGATCCGCTGCGTCGCCGGCCCCGACGCGGTGCACCTCCGGGGACCGTACATGACGCTCAACGAGGACACCGGCGCACACCTCGGGGAGTTCCGCCTGTCCGAGGGCGAGAGCCTCCAGTGGGTGCTCACCTGGTTCCCCTCCGACTACGACACCCCGGAGGCCCCCGACTACAGCAGGGCCCTGGCGATCACGCAGGCGGCATGGGAACGGTGGGCATCGGGAAGCAGTTACTCGGGCGAGTACCCGGAGATGGTGACCCGCTCCCTCCTCGTGCTGCGGGCCCTCACCGACTCACGCCACGGCGGCATCGTCGCCGCCCCCACCACCTCCCTGCCGGAGGAGTTCGGCGGTGAACGCAACTGGGACTACCGCTACGTGTGGCTACGCGACTCGGCGCTGGCCATCGAGGTACTCGTCGAGTCCGGATTCACCGCCCGCGCCGACAAGTGGCGTCAGTGGCTGCTGCGCGCCATCGCCGGCGACACCAATGAGCTGCGCATCATGTACGGCCTGCGCGGCGAACGCCACCTCCCGGAGTTCGAGCTCACCCACCTGCCCGGTTACGAGAACTCCCGTCCCGTACGCATCGGCAACGGCGCCGCGGAGCAGTACCAGGCGGATGTCGTCGGGGAGGTGATGATCGCCCTGGAGACCCTGCGCGAGGCGGGTGTCAAGGAGAACTCGTTCTCCTGGGACCTGCAGAAGTCGATCCTCGATTTCCAGGAGCACATGTTCGACGTCAAGGACCACGGTATCTGGGAGATGCGCAGCGAGCCCGCCTACTTCACCCACGGCCGCGCCATGATGTGGGCGGCGTTCGACAGGGGCGTGAAGGCCGTCGAGAAGCACGGTCTCACCGGCCCCGTCGACCGCTGGCGCGAACTCCGCGAGCGCCTGCGCACCGAGATCATGGCGCAGGGATGGAACGAGGAGCTGCAGTCCTTCACCCAGACCTACGGCGGCACCGACGTCGATGCGTCACTGCTGCAGCTCGCGCAGATCGGTTTCCTCCCCTACAACGACCCACACATCCTCGGTACCGTCGCCCGCATCGAGAAGACGCTTCTCGACGACGCCGGGTTCCTCCACCGCTACCCCGTCGGCACCGGCGTCGACGGGATCTCCGGCGGCGAGTACCCCTTCCTGTTGTGCTCCTTCTGGCTCATAGAGCAGTACGCCCACTCCGGTCGCCTCGACGACGCCCGCGCCACGATGGACCGCGTGTGCGGCGTCGCCTCCGACCTCGGGCTCCTCGCCGAGGAGTACGCCACGGAGTTCGGCAGGCTCGCCGGCAACTACCCGCAGGCATTCTCCCACCTCGGGCTCATCCGCGCCGCCGCCGCGATATCCCACCCGGGCACGCCCGTCGATTCCGAGGCCAGCAGGTAGGCTGTCCCCTGACCTTCCACCCCTGTATTCCAAGGAGAGCATCCCCTCATGATCCAGTTCGTCATCGGAGCCGCAGCAGGCTACGTCCTGGGAACCAAGGCCGGCCGTCAGCGATTCGAGCAGATCAAGAAGGGCTACACCGCCGCCGTCAACTCCCCGGTGACGAAGAAAGCCGTGACCATGACCCGCAAGGCCGTCGCCGACCGCCTCGACCCGCAGCCGCGTATGCGCGAGGTGAAGAACCTGCGCACCGAGGACGGGCAGCAGGTGATGGAGCCGGACCTGGACTAGCCCGCCTGCTACTCCGCCGGCAGCCCCCGGAAGGCCCGCGCGTTGAGTTCGCGGCGCGCCTGCTCCAGGGCGACGAGGTCGGCGAACAGTGAGTTGTAGGCCTGCTCGTCGTCGGAGGGACGCATCCGCTGCAGCTGACTCTTGAGCTGGGCGATCTGGTTGCCCACCTCGGCCTCCTGCAGGCGGGAGAACACCGAGTCAGCGTAGTCACGCAGGTGTTCCTCCTCAATGAGGATCTCCTCGACCGCCAGCTCGGAGACGAGACTGCGGCCCATGAGGTCGATCATCTCCCCGGCGACACCCGCGATCCAGTCCACTCCACTGTGGGCGGTGGCGGCGCCGCCGAGGGCGCTCATCGCCTCGCGCACCATCCGGTAGGCGGGGTGGGTGAAGGCGTCGGAGCTCAGCCCGTCGAGGTAGGGGCCGGTCAGCTCCGGGTACTGCAGGGCCAGCTTGAGGGACTCACGCTGCGGCCACAGGTAGGGGTCACGCGGGTTCGGCACGGGCACCGCCGGGGTGGTGTCTACCGGGGCGGAGGTGGCGGAGTCGAAACGCACGGCGCGCCGACGCTTCTCCTCCTTCGGGCGGCGGGCCTCTGTACGGACCTGCTGCACGACCTCCTCGGTGTTCGCCCAACCCACCCAGCCGGCGAGCTGGCGGGCGTACTCACCCTGGAGAACCGGATCCTTGATGCCGGCGACGACGGGGACGGTGCGTCGCAAAGCCTGGAGACGGCCTTCGACGGTGTCGAGGTTGTGCTCGGCGAGCATTGACTCGACGACGAACTGGAACATCGGGATGCGGTCGGCGACGAGGTCGCGGACGGCGGCATCACCGCGCTGCAGACGCAGATCGCAGGGGTCCATGCCCGCGGGGGCGACTGCCACGAAGGACTGACCTGTGAACTTCTGGTCGCCCTCGAAGGCGCGCATGGCGGCCTTCTGTCCGGCCTCGTCGCCGTCGAAGGTGTAGATGAGTTCGCCGCGGAAGTAGTTGTCGTCGAGCATGAGACGCCGCAGGATCTGCAGGTGATCCTCACCGAAGGCGGTGCCGCAGGAGGCGACGGCGGTGGTCACGCCCGCCGCATGCATGGCCATGACATCGGTGTAGCCCTCGACGACGACAGCCTGGTGTCCGGCGGCGATGTTCTTCTTCGCCACATCCAGACCGAAGAGCACCTTCGACTTGTTGTAGAGCATCGTGTCGCGGGTGTTCATGTATTTGCCCATCTGGTCATCCTCGAAGAGCTTGCGTGCCCCGAAGCCGATGACGTTGCCGGACAGGTCCTTGATCGGCCACAGCAGACGGCGGTGGAAGGCATCGATGGGACCGCGACGTCCCATCTTCGACAGACCCGCGGCCTCCAGCTCCTTGAACTCGAATCCCTTGCGCAGCAGGTGCTTGGTCAGGGTGTCCCAGCCCTCCGGGGCGTAGCCGCACTCGAAGGCGTAGATGTGCTCCTGGGAGAAGCCCCGGTCGAGGAGGAAGTCGCGGGCGGTCTGCGCCTGCGGGGTCTCCAGCTGCTCGCGGTAGAACTCGTGGGCCGCCTTGTTGGCGTCGATGAGGCGTTTGCGGGTGCCCGGCTCTTCACGACGAGCCCCCGTCGTCCCACCCTGGTAGTTGATCGTGTAACCGATCTCCTGGGCGACCGCCTCCACCGCCTCCGGGAAGGAGATGTGCTCCATCTCCATGAGGAAGGTGAAGACGTCACCGCCCTTGCCCGTGGAAAAGCAGTGGAAGTAACCGCGGTTCGGACGGACATGGAAGGACGGGGTGCGCTCGTCCTTGAACGGGCTCAGTCCCTTGAGCGAGTCGTGTCCGGCGGGTTTGAGCTGGACGTACTCACCGACGATCTCCTCGATGAGGGCCCGCTCACGGATCGCCTGAATGTCACTGTCCGGAATACGCCCCTTAGCCATGATGAACAGGGTACCGCGCGGGTCAAACCCCCGGCCTGGTTAGGATCAGGGCGTGAAGAAGAACTCTCTGCTCGCAACCCTCGGTGCTGTGGCGCTGGCTGCCGTCGCCGCCTTCTACGGCATCGACCTCGGTGACGACGCCTCCGGACAGTCCTCGACGCTTGTCGACGGCCTCGAATCCTGTGAGGTCGCGACCCTGCCGGGGGAGGCGGAGCCGGTCATCGACGACATCCTCTCCGGCGGCCCCTACGAGTACCCGGGTGAGGACGGCGGTCACTTCGGCAACTACGAGGGCGTGCTGCCCAAGGAGAAGAGCAGCTACTACCGCAGCTACACCGTTGACACCCCGGGTATGAACCACCGTGGCGCAAAGCGCATCGTCGTCGGCGGCGGCACGGAGACCGACCCCGAGGTCTGGTACTACTCCGACGACCACTACGAGAGCTTCTGCGTCATTCCGGACGCGGAGGATTAAAGTCGTTCAGCTGCCCCTCGGACTGTGGATGGTGTACCTGATGCCATGCTCGTCAAGAAGATCCAGCACCGGCCTGCTCGGGCCAAGCTGACCGGTGATGGCACTGGGGTAGAAATGCCAGTGGGCTCCCTTGATCGAGTTGTTCTTGATCAGATGGGCGTCGGAGAGAATCTGTCCCCTGGTGAAATCGTCCAGAGGTCGGTACCCCACCTTGGATTCGTGAGCGACTCCTCCGGCAAACGCATCGAACCTCCTTACCGTCCGATTGCAACCATCGATGCAGTCGGTGACTGAAATGGTCTTCTGGGTCTCGGGTACGGAGGGCCCTTTAGCAATCGACTCAGCCATATGTTTTTCTGCCTCACGCCAATCCTGAAAATAGGGCGCTGGTTCCCCTCGCACATGACCGGGCCTGTCCCCGAATTCTGCGAGAAGCTTGAGATCCATGCGTCCGCTCTTCTGCAGACGAAGAAGACCCTTGTCATCCGCCCCCAACCTCCGGAGATTATCCCAGCTGTCTCCCCAGATGGCCTTAGAGCCATCAATCCTCGTTTTTTCGGCCAGCTTGGGAACGTCCATGAGAAGCCCCGAGGCTGCCGGGGCACGGTGAGGGAATCTCTTGACGAACTTCCCCAGCTTGGTCGGCACAGCGGCGGCGTCACCCACCACTGGAATGAGACCCAGCACGCTGACTGACACTCCCACCCAGTCTCCCCTGATGAGGGCCACTACCGCGTCTCGGATATCGGCGGCACCCCCGATGACCCAGCCGACTGCGGGCAGCATCCCGGCCGAGCTGGCCGCCAGATTGCCGGCCAGCCATGCGATGGAGTCACTCGGAACTGCGTCACCCGCCAGCGCACCTGAGGCAAAATTCCGTGCATAATCCCACTTGCTGACGACCTAGTCGTAGAAGAGCGGATCGAGGCCTTCCGAGTCCCGGTTCTGCACCTCATAGCGGTCATCGAAACCGTCCCCGTCGGTGTCAGCGTTGGTTGGGTCCGTCCCCAGGCGAACGATCTCCTCAAAATCTGTGAGATCGTCGTGATCGGTATCACGAGCATAAGGATCAGTTCCGTGGTCGGCCTCCACACCGTCATCAACTCCGTCCTTGTCGGTGTCGATCTGCAATGGATCGGAGTATCCGGCGTAGATCCGTGTGGCGTCATCGCCTCCTTCAAGGGCACCGGCCTCGATTCCGTCCGACAGCCCGTCTCCATCGGTGTCCGCCTTCATCGGATCCGTGACGAAGGTGAAACCCCGCGTGGTCCTCCAACCACGAACCTCTTCGAGGTCGTCAAGGCCATCGTCGTCCGAGTCCTTCTTCGTTGGATCTGAAATCCCGGCGTACAAGGGGACCGCGCCCACCTTCTCCACCAGAGTGCCGGCCTCCTCCCCGTCACTCAAGCCATCAAAATCAGTGTCGGGATTCTGCGGGTCAGTTTTATGGGTCCTTCCTCCCACAGTCTTCCAGCCGACAACTTCAACAACATCGGGAAGACCGTCCCCGTCGCTGTCCAACAACGGATCGACTGGAGTTTCCTGGCCCGTTGACGTCGTAATCTCGACGGCCTCCTCGGGGCCACCGGCCCCCTCGTCCTCACTTGTGCGCGGAACCACCACCAAGGCCGCCAAGACAACAATCGCGGCGACCACCGCCATCCCTCGAATACCCTGCAACCATCTCAGGGGCGACCTCTCCAAGGGACGTTCCTGTGGGCTCTCGTCAGCGCGGAATCCGGAGCCATCTGCCATGTGCATCTCCACAATCTCAAGGGAAAATCCAACCAGCGATCAATCAACTGTGAGTATCACAGGGAATCCTAATGTCCCTCACCGGGAGAGCAACGCTTCGGGCCGCTGACCTTGTACCCCCTGCTCCACGCAGACTTTCCCCGGCCGAGCGTTGAGAACGCAGGAACAGGAGTGGCTCACGTGGTATGAACCTGTCCACGGTGTAGCCGAGAAACATGCTTTCGGAGCTCAGCGAGAACTGCAGGGTGAGGACACCACCGCGCGTCAGTTCTCCTCCAGTGCCGTGATGACGGTCAAGACCAGGGGCGCAGATGAGAATTTTGAGAGTCCGCGAATTGGCCCGCCCCCCCCCTGCCCGCGCCGCGAAGAGGTGGGAGTGTGCCCGTCAGCCCAGGAACGCCGCCAGTCCAGCCGACCTCTTGGCCAGTCGCTCCAGGCGGGATTCGGTCATCGACGCGATCTGGTCCACCACCACGCGCTGGCGGGCGGCGTCGTCCTCTGCCGAGTCCCACCACGCCCGGTACATCGGATCAAGCGACCCCGGTGCGCCGGCGGTGAGGTAGTCGAACACGCGGTAGATGCGCTCGCGCTGCCGGTCCTGACGTGCCAGATGCGTGGGCGCATCCATGACGTAGAGCACGGCGATGGTCTTGAGCAGCGTCACCTCGGCCTGCGCCTGCGGCGGGATGATGAGCTGCCCGTGCTGTCGGCCGAGGAGCCCCTGCCCCACCGTGGCCCCGACAGTCGCGCCGACGTAGCGGCCGACCAGCTCGGAGGTCATCTTCTTCAGCTCCGCGTAGCCGCGCAACGTGTGATCGAAGTCGGCGGCGTGACTGACCACGGCGAGCTGACGGAGGGAGTCGGCGGCGTCGATAAGCGATTCCGGGGTGCCGCCGAAGGCACGTGCCCCCTTCTCCGCCAGTGCCGCGAGCTCCACCAGGTCCCACAGAACGTGGAGGGTGATGCGTCCGGAGACGATGCCGTCCTCGACGTCGTGGACCGAGTAGGCGATGTCGTCCGCCCAGTCCATCGTCTGAGCCTCCATGGAGGGCAGGTCATCGGTGTGGCCCGCCCGCAACCACTCGAGGATGTGCGCGTCCTCGTCGTAGCAGCCGTATTTACGGTTGGCACTGCCGTCCGGGTTGGTGCGCGTACGCGGGTACTTGCATGCGGCGTCGAGGGCGGCGCGGGTGAGGTTGAGTCCGAAGCTCTCCCCCTCCCCGGAGACGGTCTTCGGTTCGAGGCGGGTGAGGATGCGCAGCGTCTGCGCGTTGCCCTCGAAACCCCCGCAGTCGGCGGCGACGTCGTTGAGCGCGACCTCACCGTTGTGTCCGTACGGCGGGTGCCCGATGTCATGGGTGAGGCCCGCCATCTCACAGAGGTCGGGGTCCAGGCCGAGGCCGGAGCCGATGCCGCGGGAGATCTGCGCGACCTCCAGCGAGTGGGTCAGGCGGGTGCGCGGGGTGTCCCCGTCGCGGGGTCCGACGACCTGGGTCTTGTCCGCCAGTCGTCGCAGCGCGGCGGAGTGGAGCACGCGGGCGCGGTCACGGCCGAAGTCACCGCGGTGATCGGCCTGCGAGTCCTCGAACTCACTGCCCTTCGGGGTTTCTGCGTACCGACGTTCCGTGTCGGCTGACGAGTATGCGTACATCGGTCCTTGTCACTTGTCGTTCAGGGCGTCGTGGCGTGCCCGACGCGAGGGCCGCAGACGAGCCTCCAGGCTGCGCAGTTGTCTCTCCAGCCTATCCGCCCGGTCCGCCCCCAGGAGGCGGGACGCATCGACGACAGCCATGCCACCCACCTCGTGCGCCAGGGTCCGCCACCACGCGGCCGCGGGAAACCTGGTCGGGCTGGTCCGCGTCGGCGAGGCGACGGCGTCCATCCCGGCCTGCCTGGCCAGGATCTCCGCCCGCAGCGCATGATTCGGGTCGGTGACGATGATGGCGCGCCCCACCTCGTACTTCCTCCTCAGTGCCTCGTAGGAGCCCTGTGTGTCATTGCCATCCGGCACCGGGGTCACGACGTCCGCCGGCACGCCATGCTCCACGAGGTACCGCTTCCCCACCTCCCCCTCGGTGAAGCGGTCACCCGGGAGTTTCCCACCCAGGGGATACACATGCCTGGCGACGCCCGCCTCCCACAACTTCACCGCATGATCCAGTCGCGCAGCGAACTGGCCTGAGGGTGTCCCGTCGTACTGGGCCGTCCCGAGGATGACGAGGGAGTCCGCCGGGGCGGGGCGACGGCGTCGACGGCAGGCATGCAGCAGGATACGGATCACGACATAAACGGTAGTCTGGTCGACATGAGACGCATGCTGCCCCGCCCGAAAACTCTGGCTGCCGCCGCGGTGATCGGTGTCGCCGCACTGGTCGGTGCCGCGCCGCTGGCCACCGCGCTGACCAGCACGCAGGTGCTCGCCCAGGCGCCTGCCACCGCCGTGGCACCGGAGCACCTCACCTCCCCGGTGACTGACTACTCCGGTGTCCTCGACGTCAGCCAGAGCGCCGACCTGACGGACAAGATCCAGCAGTTCAAGATCGACGCCCACAAATCGATCTTCGTGGTCTTCCTGCCCAGCTTCGGGGACATGGACAATGAAGAATGGGTGAAGCAGTCGGTCACACTCAACGGTGGCGGCAACACCGCGGTCGTCGCCATCGCCACCGAACAGCGGCAGTACCGCATCCTCGGTGGCACTGAATGGCCGCAGTCCGAGATCGACCGCATGGCCGATGCCGCGTACCCCTCCCTGGTGGAGTCCGACTGGTACGGCGCCGCCGATGCCGCCGTCGACGCCGCCGCCACCTCCGGGGAGATGTCCGGCGAGTCCCTGGCCTGGCTCGGCGGCGGCGCCGCGGCAGCTGTGGCCACCGGTGGCGGCATCTACGCCTACTCCCGCCGCAAGAGGAAGCAGACCTCCGCGGCCGTGCTCGAGGATTCCCGGGCCATCGATCCCTCCGACACCCGCCGTCTGGCGGGTCTGCCGATCGAGACCCTCGAGCAACTGGCCCACGAGGAGCTCGTCTCCACGGATGAGTCCATCCGTCGGGGCCGCGAGGAGCTGGACCTGGCGATCGCCGAATTCGGCCCCGAGCGGACCCGTTCCTTCACGAAGGCGATGAACCACTCGACGACCACCCTGCAGAAGGCCTTCGCACTGCAGCAGCGCCTCAACGACTCCATCCCCGAGACCGAGGCCGAGCGCCGCTCCATGCTGGTCTCCATCGTCTCCTCCTGCGGCCAGGCCGACGACGCCCTCGACGCCGAGGCGGCCGCCTTCGCCGAGATGCGCAACCTGCTGGCCACCGCCGACCGCAAGATCGACGAACTGACGCAGCGCACCGTCGATCTGCGTACCCGCCTGCCCCGCGCTCAGGAGCAGCTGACGGCTCTGACCGCCCGCTACTCCCCTGCGGTGCTCGAGTCCATCGACGACAACGTCGAGCTTGCCTCCGCCTCCCTAGACGAGGCCGAGAAGTCCCTCGCCACCGCCCGCGAGCTTGAGTCGAAGCCCGCCGGTGAGCAGGCCGGGCTCGTCGACGCCATCCGTGACTCTGAGCACGCTATCGGGCTCGCCGACCGCATGCTCAGTGGCATCGAGCGTGCCGAGGAGAACATCGCCACTGCCCAGGCCGGTCTCGGCGACCTGCTCACCGAGGTCGAGGATGAGATCCGGGAGGCGGGGGACCTGAAGCGTCGCGGCATCTCCGAGGGGGCCCGCGCTGACTGGCAGAAGCTCGACGAGGTCGTCGGCCGCGCCATCACTGTCGTGGAAGAAGCCCGCGCACAGTCCTCCCAGGACCCGCTCGGTGCGTACACGATGCTCACCGACATCGACGGCGAGCTCGACGAGCAGCTGGATCACATCCGTGAAACCACCGCCGACCAGTCCCGCCAACTGCAGATTCTCGACCAGCAGCTCCAATCCGCGGGTGCCGCCGTCAATGCCGCGGAGGACTTCATCTCCTCCCGGGGCCGCGTCGTCAAGGCAGAGGCCCGCACGCTGCTCGCCGACGCCCAGCGGCTCCGGGCCCAGGCACTGCAGCTGCGCACCTCGGACACCCGTCAGGCGATCGACCACGCCCGCGAGGCGGCGAACGCCGGCAAGCGGGCCCTCCAACGCGCCCAGTCGGACTACAACGACTACCAGCGTCGTCAGCAGATGAACTACCGCGGACGCGGTGGAGGCGGCGGCATGGGTGGCATCGTCACCGGCATGCTCATCAACGAGATACTCTCCGGCGGCGGTCGGGGCGGTGGCTTCGGTGGCGGATTCGGCGGAGGTGGTGGCGGCGGCTTCGGCGGAGGTGGTGGCGGCGGCTTCGGCGGCTCCCGCGGCGGTTCCTTCTAGGACCAGACACGGCAGGAACGCTCCGGAACAGCTCTGACAGGTCAGGGCAGTTCCGGAGCGTTCTTCTACTCGGCGGGTGTCACACCCGTGGGCGACGCACCGGGGAATCCACGAGGACGCAACCCCAGGACAGGAACACTGCATCGATGGGTGGCAGATCGTCGTAGGCGGGGCCTGCGTGCAGCTCGACGCGGCCGGAGATCAGCGGTCGGACGCGGGCGACCACGCCGCCGGCTGTGTCGAGGATGATGCGTTCCTTCCGCCAGATGCTGGTGCGGCGCAGCTCGTAGAGCCGCCCGTCGCAGTCGGCCGACAGGGTGCCCACGGTCAGACCGTTCTGGGCCAGTGTGAACACCCGGCCATCGCCGGTCGTGGCCCGGGCCCGGAACTGGATGGGGCCGGGATCGGACTCGACCAGCAGGCGTTCCGAACCGAGGAAGATGACATCGGAACGAACGGCGGCGACGCGGTTACGGCAGGCATCGAGTAACTCGTTGCCCTCCCAGGTCCACGGGCCGACGGAACGTTCCTCGATTTCCATCTGCCTAGAGGATGAAGGCCAGGATCGCGACGAGGGACATGATCGCCAGCGTGGCGATGACCGTCATTGTGGAACGGGACAGACGGGTCTCCAGGACCAGCCGGATCAGCCAGCTGAGACCGACAACCACGTCGGCGGGCAGGTCGGTCTCACCCTCGAACTCGAGGATGGCCTTGCGCACGCCGTTGTTGCTGCCGGAGAACTGGCCGACCTTGTTGCCGTCCTCGTCGTCAATGATCCAGTTGTTGGACGACTCGTTGACCAGGACGAAGCTGCGGGCCCCGACGGACACCGGGATCGACTTGTCCTTCTTGAAGTTCGCCGTGGCGGTGACCACGGGAGCGTCGAGAAGCGTGGCGATGGCACCGGTCTCCGGATCGAAATTCAGTGTCCACCGATCACCGTCGACGTCGGCGGAGGTCTTCTCGAATCGCGCCAGCACCTCCGGGCCGCCCTCCGCGAGGAGGACGGGACGCTCCACGTCACTGCGGTCCCAGCTGGTGTAGTGCATACCTAGCAACCGACGAGGCGGGTGGCCAGGTAGTCCTGGAGGTCCTCGATCTTCACACGCTCCTGCTCCATGGAGTCACGCTCACGGACGGTCACGGCGTTGTCCTCGAGGGTGTCGAAGTCGACGGTGACACAGAACGGAGTACCGATCTCGTCCTGACGACGGTAGCGGCGGCCGATGGCGCCGGAGGTGTCGTACTCGATGTTCCACAGCTGACGAAGCTGCGCGGCGATCTTCTCCGCCGGCTCAGCCAGCTCCTGCTTCTTGGACAGCGGCAGGACCGCAACCTTCACCGGGGCGAGACGACGGTCGAGCTTGAGCACGACGCGGGTGTCGACACCACCCTTGGCGTTCGGGGCCTCGTCCTCAGTGTAGGCGTCGATCAGGAACGCCATGAATGCGCGGCCCAGGCCAGCGGCGGGCTCGATGACGTAGGGGATCCACCGCTCGCCGCTCTCCTGGTCAAAGTAGGACAGGTCCTCGCCGGTGGCTGCAGAGTGGACCTTCAGGTCGTAGTCCGTGCGGTTGGCGATGCCCTCCAGCTCGCCCCACTTGGTGCCCTTGAAGTTGTAGGCGTACTCGATGTCGACGGTGCGCTTGGCGTAGTGGGACAGAGCCTCCTTCGGGTGCTCGTAAAAGCGGAGGTTCTCACGGTTGATGCCCAGATCCACGTACCACTCGAAGCGCTCGTCGATCCACTTCTGGTGCCAGTCCTCATCGGTGCCCGGCTCGACGAAGAACTCCAGCTCCATCTGCTCGAACTCACGGGTACGGAAGATGAAGTTGCCCGGGGTGATCTCGTTGCGGAAGGACTTGCCGATGTTGGCGATACCGAACGGCGGCTTCATGCGCGCGGAGGTCATGACGTTCTTGAAGTTGACGAAGATTCCCTGCGCGGTCTCCGGCCGGATGTAGTGCAGGCCCTCCTCATCGTCGACGGGGCCCAGGAAGGTCTTGAGCAGACCGGAGAACGGGCGGGGCTCGGTCCAGTTGCCGGGCTGACCGGTCTCCGGGTCGTTGATGTCGGCGAGGCCGTTTGCCGGCGGGTGGCCGTGCTTCTCCTCGTACGCCTCCAGCAGGTGGTCAGCGCGGTAGCGCTTGTTGGTGTGGAGGGACTCCACCAGCGGGTCGGTGAAGACCTCGACGTGGCCGGAGGTCACCCAGACCTGGCGCGGCTGAATGATGGACGTGTCGACACCGACGACGTCAGCACGGGAGGTGACCATGTGACGCCACCACTGGCGCTTGATGTTCTCCTTGAATTCGACACCGAGCGGACCGTAGTCCCATGCGGAACGGGAACCGCCGTAGATCTCGCCTGCCTGGAACACGAATCCGCGACGCTTGCACAGGTTGATTACGGTATCGATGACGGACGCCATGTGGCTTCAGACTCCTCTGGTAGGGGATAAGTCGTAATGATTCACAACGAGTCTAGCCTCACCTCGTCCTCCCGGTCACCCGGGGGCTGACCGGGCCACCGGTGGAGCTGACGGTGCCCGCGGAAACCCCACCTGTTGATGCCCTGACAGGAACAGAGATCGGGTCGATTTCCACAAGAGAAACCACGTGTCTAGAGTGAATGACCTTACAGGTACTATCCAGGGACCAGCAGGTCTGAGCATTTATTCTGGTAAAGCAGAGCAATAATAAAAATTGGTCTGGAACGGAGCCTCTGCTATCCGTTCGGACCTGACTCACAAAGAATTTGGGGTGGGATGAACACCTACTCGGATACTGATCTCGACGCCGCCGAGGTCATTATTGGCGCGCTCGATTCTCGACTGCGGGTGCAGATCATCTGGCGCCTGTCCATCCGCGACCATTTCGTCCACGAGCTGGTCCACGGTCTCGGGAAATCCCAGCCCCTCATCTCCCAGCACCTGCGCGTACTCAAGCGTTCCGGCATCGTTGATTCCGAGCGCCGGGGCCGCGAGGTCATCTACCGCCTCGTCCTCCCGCAGGTCGCCGAACTCATCGGTGCCGCGGTAACCCTGGGACTCCACGCCCGTGAGATGCAGGCGGTACAGGCCCGGGCGAACATGTCCGCGAAGGAGAACACCTCTCTGGCGTCCGTGGTCAAAATCGGCCACGTCGACGAGCCCCGCGGCTCCGGCACCGAAGTGGACGTGGTCGGCCAGGTCGCCCACGCCCCGGCCGCCGCCACCGTCCCGGGGGAGGAGACCATTCCGGATCCCTCCCCCACCCCGCCCATGCCCTCCTCCTTCCCCTGACTTCCGTCTGCTGCCGGCCGTCAGACTGCCTGAAGCGGCCGCAACGTACATAATGGGATGTGTACTCGATCCCTTTCCCAGGAAGAACCCGTACATGTCTCCCTTGTCTTCCGGTGTGCCGAAGCTGGGCGCCCGCAACACCCGCCAGCGCACCGCAGTGATCAACGTCCTCTCCGAGATCGACACGTTCGCGTCGGCCAAGGAGATCCACCGTGAACTGGAGAACAGGGAGCAACAGGTGGGTCTGACCACCGTCTACCGCACCCTGCAGTCCCTCGCCGAGATCGAGGCGGTGGATGTTCTCCACATGTCCACCGGTGAGACCCTCTACCGGCAGTGCGTCTCCCCACACCATCACCACCACCTGGTGTGCACCGGCTGCGGTCGCACCGAGGAGATCGGGGGCAGCACCGTCGAGACATGGGCGAAGGCCGTCGCCGAGGAGCACGACTTCGAGCTGACGGGACACGACGCCGAGATCTACGGCCGCTGCCCCGCCTGCCGCGCCGCCGCGAAGGACTAGCCCACCACGGTGCCGAAGGCCACGCCCAGAAGATACGTGATGCCTGCGGCCCCCAGCCCGATCGCCAGCTGACGCATGGCGCGGGAGAACGGCGGCTGGCCGGAAAGCACCCCGACGACGCCTCCGGTGAACATCAGCGCACCGGACACGAGCACGACAGCGACGAGTGCCCCCATCGTCGGTGATGCCCCGAAGAGGAACGGGATGATCGGGATGAACGCACCACCCGCGAAGAACAGGAAGCTCGACCCCGCGGCCGTCCACGGCGAACCTGCGATCTCGCCGGGGTTGACCGGCTCCACATCGTTGCGGGCATCAGGGCTGTCCTCGCGGTCGATGCCGATGGCCTGCTCCAGCGCCATACGTGAGAACTCGGCCCTCGCCTTCGCCGCGGCCTCCTTCTCATCCATCCCGCGCGCCCGGTAGACCAGTGCCAGCTCGTTGGCGTTGACGTCCAGGGAGGGCAGCAGGGTGTGCGCCTTCGGGTGCGGGGTGGATGCCTCGAGCAGCTCCTTCTGCGAGCTGACGGAAACGTACTCACCTGCCGCCATCGACAGGGCTCCTGCCAGCAGGCCGGAAATGCCGGTCAGCAGGATCATGTTCGAGGACACACCCGAACCCATGACACCGACGACGAGCGCGAGGTTGGACACCAGACCGTCATTGGCGCCGAAGACGGCGGCACGGAAGCCACCGGACATCTGTTCCCGGCCCCGGGCGGCCAGGCCGCGCACGACCTCGGCGTGGATGCGCTCATCCGCGGCGATCTGCGGGGAGGCGTCCTCGTCCTTGATGTAGGGGCTACGGGACTCGGCAGTCTGCATGAGAGCGAGCGTGAACACGGAACCGAAGTGCCGGGCCATGAAACCCATGAAGCGGGTGTTCAGATCCGGGTTGCGGGGGAAGCCGACGTACTCGCCGAGCTTCTCCCGCCAGAACTCCTCGTGGCGGGACTCGGATTCCGCGAGAGCGAGCAGGATCTCCCGTTCCTCACCTGTTTTCCGGCGGGCGAGTTCCCGGTAGAGGGCAGCTTCCGCCCGTTCGTTGGCCAGATAGCGACGCCACTTGTTGATCTGCGCGGGAGTGGGCTCGGTGGTGGGAGGAACCTTGTACACCACGGGATATCTTCTCTTTCCTCTACGAGTGCTTCACGCCACCGAAACGACGGTCACGCGATGCGTACTCAACCACAGCATCGTACAGATCCTGCGGAGTGAAATCGGGAAACAGCTTGTCCTGGTAGACCATCTCAGCGTACGCGGACTGCCAGAGCAGGAAGTTGGAGGTCCGCTTCTCCCCCGACGGCCGCAGGAAGAGATCCACATCAGGCATGTCGGGTTCGTCGAGGAAAGCGGGGAATGTCTTCTCCGTGATCTGCTCCGGGCGCAGATCACCGGCGGCGGCCCGGCGGGCGATCTCCCGGGCGGCGTCGACAAGCTCGGCACGACCGCCGTAGTTGACGCACATCGCCAGGGTCATGCGGGTGTTGTTCTTCGTCAGGTCCTCGGCGGTCTCGAGCTCGCGGATGACGGTGCGCCACAGACGCGGGCGGCGGCCGACCCAGCGCACGCGCACACCCTTCTCGTGGAGGACGTCCCGCTGGCGGCGCAGCACATCCCGGTTGAAGCCCATGAGGAAGCGCACCTCCTCCGCGGAGCGGCGCCAGTTCTCCGTCGAGAAGGCGTAGGCCGAAAGATACGGCACGCCGAGGGCGAGACAGGCGTCGACGACATCCATGAGGACGGCCTCGCCGCGCTTGTGTCCCTCGGTCCGATTGAGGCCCCGCTGCTGGGCCCACCGCCCGTTGCCGTCCATGACCAGTGCGATGTGGTCGGGGATGAACTGGGGCGGAATGTCCGGAGGAGTAGGAAGAGTCACGCCGACAAGTCTACGTCTGGTCCATCACGCCCAGGCTCGTGACCTTCTGTTCCAGATGCCACTGCAGATGTGCCCTGGTCAGACGGTGTGCCACGGCGCTGAGATGCGGTTGCTCCCCGACGATCCCCCACACCGCCGGCCAGTGTGCATTCGTGAGCAGCCACATCAGGTGCAGGGAGTCCTCCGGTACCTCCGCCGAACCAGGCGGCCGGCACTGCACGCAGGCAGCCCCTCCCACCGCCGGGTGGAAGGCGTGGTGCGGGCCGGGTTCCCCGCAATGGGCGCAGTCGAAGAGACTGGGGGCCCAGCCAGCGTGCGTCATGGCCTGCAGCAGGAAGGCATCGAGCACCACCGTCGGATGGTCTGTGGTCTGCATGCGGGCCAGGGTCTCGGTGAGGTGGTCGAACAGCCACGGATCCCCGTCGTGGGCGAGCCGCTCCGCAGTCTCGAGGGCCGCGCACGCCGCGGTGTAGCGCCCGTAGTCGTCGATAATGCCGCTGCCGTAGAACGCCACCGTGTCCGCCCCCGTGATGGACTCCAGGTTGCGGCCCGGATAGAGCTGCACGTCAATGTCCACGAAGTGCTGCAGCCGCGACCCGAAGCGCGACTTCGCACGCCGCACCCCCTTGGCGACGCCGCGTTTGACCCCGTGGTTCCGGGTCAGCAGCACGATGATGCGGTCGGCCTCGCCGAAATCGTAGGTCCGCACCACCAGGGCGCGGTCCCGGTACGGCTGAGCACGCACCTAGAACCCCAGGCGACCCAGGGACTTCGGGTCGGACTGCCAGTTCTTCAGCACCTTGAGGCGCAGGTCCAGGAACACGTTCCGGCCCAGCAGCCTGATGATCTCCTGGCGCGAGTTGTGGATGATCCGGCCGAGACGACGTCCGTCATGCCCCTGGATGATTGCCTTCTGCCCCTCCCTCTCCAGATAAATGATGGCGTGGATGGTGGTCTTCCCGTGGTCGTCGTAGATCTCGTCCACCTCGACCGCCACCGAGTGCGGCAGCTCGTCCTTGAGGCCGCTCAGTGCCGCCTCACGGATGAGCTCAGAGATGCGCTTCTCCGTCTCCTCGTCGGTGATGTGGTCGTCCGGGTAGAACTTCGGGCCCTCGGGGAGGAGGGACGTGATGACGTCGAGAAGCACGTCCACCTGGGTGCCGTCCTGCGCGGAGACCGGCACCACCTCGGCCTCACCGCCCAGCAGCTCGTGGAGTGCGAGCAGCTGCGCACCGACCTGGTCCTTCGACGCTTTGTCCAGCTTGGTGACGATGCCGATGATCGGCGTGTTCGGCACCACGTTGCGCAGGTTCTCCAGGATCCAGCGGTCACCGGGGCCGATCTTCTCGTCCGCCGGGACCGTGAAACCGATGAGGTCGACATCCGCGTAGGTGTCCTTGACCATCTCGTTGAGTCGCTCGCCAAGCAGCGTCCGCGGCTTGTGCAGACCCGGGGTGTCCACGACCACGATCTGCGCATCCTCCCGGTGGACGAGACCCCGGATCGGATGACGCGTGGTCTCCGGCTGGTTGGCGGTGATGGCGATCTTCTCCCCCACCAGCGCATTGGTGAGGGTGGATTTGCCGGTGTTGGGCCGGCCGACGAAACTTACGAAACCGGAGCGGAAACCCTCCGGGATGTCGGTGAATGAGCTGATGGGGACTCCTTGGTCCTGGGGGGGGAATGAGAATGTTCAGATTACCTGACCTGCGTGACCTCGAACTGCATCCGCGGATTCGCGTAGGCGTCCTGGGACTCGATGAGCAGAAGCTCGCGGGAATCAGCGTGGTAGGTGTTCTCGACGAGGTCGAAGACGGAGGAGGCGGTCTTCGCCAGGGCACCGGCCGCGTCACCGGTGGAGACGTAGTGCCCGGTGAACAGTGCAGCGGTGACATCACCGGAACCGTTGCGCTTGAAGGGCAGGTACGGGGTCTGGACGAGCCAGGCACCGGAACCGGTGACCACCAGCATCTCGATGGTGTCCTCCGGACGGCCGGGACGCTCCACCGACGTGACGAGCACGGTCGACGGGCCCATCTCACGGGCGGCGTCCGCGGCCTCCAGTGTGGACTCCAGGCAGCTGGCCTCCCGTCCGGTGAGGTATCCCAGCTCGAACTGGTTCGGTGTGATGATGTCGGCCACCGGGACCACCCGATCCCGCAGCAGAGGCGGGATCAGGTCGGAGACATGGCAGCCGGACTTGGCGTTACCCATCACCGGGTCACAGGCGTAGACTGCCTGCGGGTTCGCGGCCTTGACCTTCGCCACGGCGTCGATGATCACGTCCGCGATCTCCGCACCACCCTGGTAGCCGGACAGCACCACGTCGACCTCGCCGAGGACACCGCGCTCCTCGATGCCGGTGATGATCTCCGCGACTTCGGAGGCCGGGATCATCGGCCCCCGCCACGCACCGTAACCGGTGTGGTTGGAGAAGTTGACGGTGTAGACCGGCCACACCTCATGCCCCAGACGCTGGAGCGGGAAGACGGCGGCGGAGTTACCGACGTGGCCGTACGCCACGGAGGACTGGATCGAGAGGATGTTCACGCCCGTCATTGTGCTCCCCCACGGGGGGAAAAACAATCAGCTCGCGTCGTCGTCCTCCTCCGGACGCTCCAGCACCTCGACAACGACCGACCGCACGCGAATCCGGCCCCGGCGGTCGCGACCGCCCTCCGCCGTCAGACGCAGCCCGCAGGTCTCCACCGTGGCTCCCGGCAGGGGCACCCGCCCCAGTTCGTAACCGATGAGGCCAGCGACCGACTCGACCTGGTCCTCGATCTCCTCGGTGAACTCGATGTCGATGTCGTGGTCGTCGTGGATCTCGTCGACGAGATCCTCCAGGGACAGCCGCGAGACCGCCCGGTAGGTGCGCGGCCCGATCTTCTCGATCGGGGCGACCTCGGCCACGTCGTATTCATCGGCGATCTCACCGACGATCTCCTCCAGGATGTCCTCCATGGTGATCAGGCCGGCGATGCCACCGTACTCGTCGACGAGCATCGTCATGTGGATTTTGTCGCGCTGCATCTCGTGGAGCAGCTCGTCGAGATTCTTCGAGTCGGGGACGAAGGTCGGCGGGCGCATGACCTCGGTGACCGCGACGGATGCACCACCGTCGGTGAGGTGGTACGTGTGACGCACAAGGTCCTTGATGTAGACGATGCCGCGGATGTCATCGATGTTCTCGCCGACCACGGGCACGCGCGAGTGACCAGAACGCACGCACAGGGTCGTGGCCTGGCCGGCGTGTTTGCCCTCCTCGATCCAGATCATCTCGGTGCGCGGCACCATGACCTGCCGGGCGGTGGTGGACGCGAGGTCGAACACCGACTGGATCATGCGGCGCTCCTCGAGCTCCACGATGCCGTGCTCCTGGGCGATGTCGACCATCTCCCGCAGCTCCACCTCGGTGGCGTACGGGCCGTGCCGGAAACCGCTGCCCGGAGCGATGAGGTTGCCCACCCAGATGAGCACCTTCGACACCGGGCCGAGGACGAATGCGATGCCCTGCAGCACCATCGCGGAGCGCAGGGAGATGGAGTACGGATTCTGGCGGCCCATGGTGCGGGCGAAGACGCCGACCACGGCGTAGGTGAACAGCGCGACCGCCACGATGGCGATCGTGATGGCCCAGCCGTCGGAGGCGATGAGTTCCCTCGCGAGGGAGGCTGCGAATACGGCGGCAGTGGCGTCGAGAAGCGTCTTGAGCAGGATGAGCAGGTTGATGTTGTCCGCGCGGTGGTCGACGACCTTGAGCAGCGAACGGGCGCCCCCGACCTCGTCCTTGACCATGCCCTCGACGCGGGCCCGGGAGATGGAGCTCACGGCGGACTCGACGGTGCCGACCAGGCCCGACAGGGCCAACGCCAGCAGCGTCACGCCACCGAGCCAGATGACTTCCGGGTCCATCATGCGTCACCGGCGGGTTCGCCGATCGCCGGGATGCCACCCCCGGGGACGAGGTCGTCGAGGGCTTCGCGGTCCGCGGCGGAGGGGAAGGCCTGCGCGCCGGTCGGTTTCGGCTGGTACTCAATGCCGCGGCGGGCCACGTCGTCGTACCAGTCGGCGAGCAGCTCGTTCTGCAGGGCGAACATCTCCTGCTCCTCGGCGGGGGTGGCATGGTCATAGCCCAGCAGGTGCAGACAGCCGTGCACCGTGAGCAGGGCCAGCTCGTGGTCGAGGCCGTGTCCGGCGGCGGTCGCCTGCTTCGCGGCGAACTCCGGGCACAGCACGATGTCACCGAGCAGCGCCGGGCCGGGGTGCTTCGAGTCGGGGCGGCCGCCGAGGGCGGTGCCGGACCCCGGGGTGAGCTCGTCCATGGGGAAGGTCATCACATCGGTGGGGCCGTCGAGGTCCAGCCAGCGCACGTGGAGGTCGGTGATCGTCTTCAGGTCGACGATGTGGATGGACGCCTCCGCGTCGGGGTGGATGTCCATCTCTCCGAGGGCGAAGGAGCAGACGTCGATGAGCATCTCCTCGTTGACGCCCGCGTACCCGGATTCGTTGAAGACCTCGATGCTCATGACTGTGACTTCTCCTCATAGGTGTCGTAGGCGTCGACGATTCGGCCGACGAGTGAATGTCGGACGACGTCCCTGCTCGACAGCTCCGAGAAGTGGATGCCCTCCACCCCGCGGAGAATGTGCCGGACCAGACGCAGGCCCGACTTCTGGCCGGTGGGCAGATCCACCTGAGTGATGTCACCGGTGACGATCATCTTGGACCCGAAGCCCAGGCGGGTGAGGAACATCTTCATCTGCGCGGGCGTGGTGTTCTGGGCCTCGTCGAGGATGACGAAGGCGTCGTTGAGGGTGCGGCCGCGCATGTACGCCAGCGGGGCGACCTCGATGACGCCGGCCTCAATGAGCTTGGGGATCATCTCCGGGTCGAGCATGTCGCGCAGCGCGTCGTAGAGCGGACGCAGGTAGGGGTCGATCTTGTCGCTGAGCGTGCCCGGCAGGAAACCGAGCTTCTCCCCCGCCTCGACAGCGGGACGGGTGAGGATGATGCGGGTGACCTGCTTCGACTGCAGCGCCTGCACCGCCTTCGCCACCGCCAGGTAGGTCTTACCGGAGCCCGCGGGGCCGACCCCGAAGACGATGGTGTGGTCGTCGATCGCGTCGACGTACTCCTTCTGCCCCAGGGTCTTGGGGCGGACGGTCTTACCCCGGCGGGACACGATGTCGCTGGCCAGAACTTCGGCGACGGACTGTGGTGCCTCGACGGTGACTATCGACACCGCGTGTTTCACCGAGTCCGGGGAGATGACGTGCCCGCGGCGGGCGATCGACTCCAGCTCCTCGAGCACCTTGACCGCGCGGGCCACCTCGTGGTCCGGTCCGGTGACGGTGACGATGTGACCGCGGGCGTGGAAGTCCGCGTCGATCTGGTTGTCCAGGACCCGCAGGTTCCCGTCGTTGATGCCGAGCACGGACTGCGCGTACGCCGAATCGAGCTCGACCTTCCTCGTGATGACCTCTGCTGCCACGGAGTGCGCCGCCTGCTTTCTTCTCTCCAACGTTTAGGGGAACTCTACCAGCGGCCCGTGAGCGCTCCGATGGCCGACAGGGCCACCATCGCCGCACTCGCGGTACGCAGCACCTCAGGCCCCAGCTTCACGGCCCGGGCGCCCGCGTCAGTGAGCTTCGCCAGTTCGTCTGCGCCGATGCCGCCTTCGGGTCCGACGATGAGCACCAGCTCGTCGACGTCGAGGTCGATCTCCCGTAGCTGGGTGGCCGAATCCTCGTGGAGGACCAGCGTCGGGCGACCGGCGATGAGCGCCGCGAGCTGTGCGGTGGTCACCGGCTCATGAATGCTCGGGATGCGGGTGCGGCGTGACTGCTTGGCCGCTGCCAGCGCCGCCGCCTCCCACTTGGCCACGCCCTTGGCGGCCTTCGGGCCGAGCCACTTGGCGACGCAGCGCTCCGCCTGCCACGGCACGATCTCGTCGGCGCCGGCCTGGGTCGCCAGGTCGACGGCCAGTTCGGAACGTTCTGCCTTGGGCAGGGCCTGCACGATCGTCACCGCCGGGCGCGGCTGCATGTCGACGCCCACCTCATCGACTTCCCCCGTCAGCTCGTCCCTGCCGCGTGTGGCGGTGACGGTGACGGTGGCGTGGGTGCCGTGGCCGTCGACAAGCAGGACCTGCTCGCCGGGCTGGATCCGCTTGACGGTGACCGCGTGCCGCCCCTCGGGGCCGGACAGGGTGACCGTCCCCTCGAAGGGGCCGGGGTGGACGAAGACGGGCAGACTCATCGGTTGCGGAACTTGTCCTTCAGGCGGGAGAAGAAGCCGCCGTCCTCCTCGCCCTCGCGGTTGACACGCGAGGACTCGTTACGGTGCGCGCGGATCTGCTCGAAGAGCTCGCGGGTGCGGTCGTCGAGCTCGGTGGGGACGACAACCTGGACGTGGGCGTAGAGGTCACCACGGCCCTCGGTGCGCAGGCGCGGCATGCCCTCACCGACGAGATGGATCTGGTCGGCAGGCTGGGCACCGGCCGGGACGTCGATGCTGAGGTTCTCGCCCCTGAGGTCCTCGAGGGTGACCTGCGCACCCAGCGCGGCGTCCACGGCCGGGACACGGACGACGACGTGAAGGTTGTCCCCCTCACGCTGGAACACCGGATGCGGACGGGTGGAGATCTCCACGTAGAGGTCACCGGCCGGGCCACCGCCGTGACCGACCTCGCCCTGCCCCGCCATGCGGATGCGCATGCCGTTGCTGATGCCGGCCGGGACGTTGACCACCAGGTCACGGCGCTTCTTCACGCGGCCGCCGCCGGAGCAGCGGGTGCAGGGGTCCTGGATGACCTCGCCGAAGCCGCCACACGCCGGGCACGGACGCGAGGTCATGATGTTGCCGAGGAAGGAACGCTGCATCTCCTGCACCTCACCCTGGCCGTGGCACTGTCCACAGGTGACGGGCCTGGACTTCGACTCCGATCCGGAACCCTCACAGTGGTCGCACACCACGGCAGTGTCGACGGTGATGTCCTTCTTCACACCGGCGAAGGCCTCCTCGAGGGTGATCGAGGCACGCAGCAGGGCGTCGTTGCCCGGCTGGACGCGGGACCGCGGACCACGGGCCCCGCCCGCACCGCCACCGAAGAAGGCCTCGAAGATGTCACCGAAGCCGCCGCCCCCGCCGAAGCCGCCCGGCATTCCGCCGTTGCCCTGCTCCATCGGGTCGCCGCCCATGTCGACAATGCGCCGCTTCTCCGGGTCCGTGAGCACCTCGTGTGCCACAGACGCCTCACGGAACTTCTCCGCCGCCTCTTCAGAGGGGTTCACGTCCGGGTGATACTTGCGGGCGAGCCTACGATAGGCCTTCTTGATCTCCGCGTCGGTCGCAGACTTCTCGACACCCAGAATTCCGTAATAATCACGAGCCACGATGAGATGAGTTCCTTCTTGACTGTATGGATAACCGAATGAATACTACTCGCCGGCCAGAACCCGGCTGACATACCGTGCAACGGCCGACACCTTGGAGATTGTTCCCGGGTAGTCCATGAACGTGGGACCGACCACCCCGAGCCCACCGAGGGCGTGTCCGTCGGAACCGTAGGCCGTCGCCACGATCGAGGCGTCGTGCAGATCCTTGTCCTCGTTCTCCTCACCGATGAGCACGCTGACGTTACCCAGGTCCGGGACGTTGGTGAGCAGCTTGAGCACCGTCACCTGCTCCTCGAGCGCCTCAATCACGCTCGGCAGACCGAGCGTGAGGTTGGAGGCGCCCGCCAGGATGAGCCGGTCGGCGGGCTGCTCCACGAGGGTCTCGATGAGTCGCGTCGCCGAGCGCCTCAGAGCGTGGCTGATACTGGCCGGCGGGTTCAGCGCCTGCTCCTCCAGACTTGTCGAACCCTCCGCCAGAGTCCGGCCCACGAGCGCACTGTTGAGCAGGTCACGCAGGAGGATGACCCCCTCAGTGTCGATGGTCTCCTCGAGTTCGACGTTGCGCTGATCGACGCGGCCTGTGTCAGTGATGAGCACCAGCAGCAGTCGCGTCGGCGCGAGCGCCACCACCTCGACGTGCTTCACGCGGGACACCTTGAGATTCGGCAGCTGGATCACGGCGGCCTGGCGGGTGAGCTGTGCCAGCAGGGTCACGGAACGGCGGAGGACGTCCTCCAGATCCACGCCGTCCTCAAGGAAGGAGAGGATCGCCCGACGCTCAGCCGCGGACAGCGGCTTGAGGTCGTGGATGCGATCCACGAACTGGCGGTACCCCTTCTCCGTGGGGATGCGTCCGGAACTGGCGTGCTGCTGCACGATGAACCCCTCGGATTCGAGCACCGCCATGTCATTGCGGATCGTGGCACTCGACACCTGGAGCTGGTGGCGCTCCAGCAGGGACTTTGACCCCACGGGCTCCTGGTAGGCGATGTAGTCGGCCACGATGGCGCGCAGCACCTCCTGTCGACGCCTGTCCGTCGAACTCGTCATCTGGCACTCACCTCCCTTGATTGCCAGCATTGTACGCCGAAACCCTCCGGATGGAGAATGTCGACGACTGACTCCGGTTAATCCGGGGATGTGGACTGGTGCGTTGATACGCCCGTGCCCCGGACCAGGGGCTCACGAGCAGATCATGTCGCCAGGCCCTTTCTCCCTGACGGAAAGAGGCGCCTGACGGCACGACTGGCCGGGATCGGTGACTCTCCTGGCCAGGGCATCAGCCCTCCTCCGCCACCAGGATGTCCGTGATGATGCCGTCGGCGAGCAGCCGCCCCGCACCGGTCAGGGCGATACGGTCACCGCGGTGCTGCAGGAGTCCCCCCGCCACATGCTTCTCGACGACACCGTGCCCCGCCTCCTCGATCCACGCGAAGGGGATGCCCTCGCGCAGACGCAGGCCGAGCATGATCCTCTCGGTGTGCCGGTCGGCGGCGGTGAGGGTCTCCTCCCCCGCGACCGGCAGTTCACCACCGGCCAGCATCCCCGCGTAACGGGCGGGGTGCTTGACGTTGTGGAAGCGACGGTCCCCCAGGTGCGAGTGGGCACCCGGGCCCGCACCCCACCAGTCGCCGTCGCGCCAGTAGATCTCGTTGTGACGGCACTCGCCACCCGGCTTCGCCCAGTTGGACACCTCGTACCACTCAAAGCCGGCCTCCTCGAGGCGGGCGGCGATCATCTCGTAACGGTGGGCGTAGACGTCCTCGTCGGGGGCCGGCAGTTCACCCCGGCGGACCTTGCGGGCCATCGCTGTTCCCTCCTCCACGATGAGGGAGTAGGCGGAGACGTGGTCGACGTCCGCCGAGAGCACCGCATCGAGGGTGGCACGGACATCGTCGTCCGTCTCGGTCGGGGTGCCGTAGATCATGTCGAGGTTGACGTGTCCGAAGCCGGCGGCCCGGGCCTCCTTCGCCGCCGCCACCGCGCGGCCCGGGGTGTGGGTGCGGTCCAGGACGCGCAGAACCCCCGGGGCGGCGGACTGCATGCCGAGGGAGATGCGGGTGAAACCGGCGTCGAGAAGCGCGGAGAAGAACTCGGGCGAGGTCGACTCCGGGTTGGACTCCGTGGTCACCTCCGCGTCGGGCGCAAGGCCGAAATTGTCCCGCACGAGGGAGAGAATGCGTGTGAGACCCTCCGCGCCGAGGAGGGAGGGTGTGCCACCGCCGATGAAGACGGTGTCAGCGGGCGGCCCGGAGGCGAGCTCCAGCTCGCGGGCCAGGGAGTCGAGGTAGGCGACGGGTGCCATGTCGAGCTCACCCGGAGTGTAGGTGTTGAAGTCGCAGTAACCGCAGCGGGTCGTGCAGAAGGGGACGTGAACGTAAACGCCGAACATTCCGCCCAGGCTAGCTGGCGGCGCCCCGGCGGGCACGTTTGGCTGCGACGCGGGCGACAATGGCGTCCACCCGTGCCCGTTCCTCGAGGAACTCCGGCGGGTTGTCACCCCGCATGGACCGAGTGTAACCGGGGTAGGCATGGGCGACGGTCTCCAGCCAACCCTCCACCACCGTGGTCACGTGCGTTCCGACGCGCGCGAACAGGTGCGGCAGACTCACGGCGTCGAGGTTGCCCGCGACCATGTCGGTCTGGGCCAGCACCCACTCGACGATCTCCCCGAGGTGCTCGACGACCAGCGCAGTGCGTGCATCGAGTTCGGTGAAGGCGAAGAGCTCTTCGAGAGAGGCTGCATCGAGAAGCTCGGGCTCGATGAGCCGTGAGGACGGCGACGCCGACGCGGAGAGCACCCCGGCACGCACCCCGGAGATGAGCGCCTGGCGCAGGCCGAGGAGTTCGCCGATGATGTGGCGCGAATCGCGGCGCGCATCAGAGAGGATCTCATCGAACTCCGCAAGGCAGTCAACGGTGAGTTCCGCATCCCAGTCGCGTATGGCCTCGAGGAGATGCTCAATGTACTCGACGACCTCATCGCCGATGTTGTAGATCTCCTGGGTGAGCTCGCGGTGGCGCAGCTCGGCGGCGATCTTCTGCATCGTAGGCTGCCCCCTGTCTTTTTCCTGGATCGAGGCTGACTCTATGACAGTTCCGTCCCAGAGTCAGTGTGACTCGCCGGACTACCTCTTGTAGAGGTGTCGGATGGCGTCCGCGTACCGCTGGGCGACGATGTTGCGCTTCACCTTCATCGTCGGAGTGAGTTCATTCTCCTCCTCCGTGAGGTCCCGGTCCAGGATGTAGAACTTACGGATCCCCTCCGCCTGCGAGACCGTGGAGTTGACGGTGTTCACCGCGTCCTGGATCTCGGCTCGCAGTGCAGGGTCCATGGCCAGGTCCCCGACGGACGTGTCCTCCGGGATGTTGCGGTTGAGCTTCCAGCGGTTGAGTGCCTCCTCGTCGAGGGTGACGAGCAGACCGATGAAGGGCTTACCGTCACCGACGACCATCGCCTGCGAGATCAGCGGGTGGGCGCGCAGAGAGTCCTCCATCGGGCCGGGCGAGACGTTCTTGCCGCCGGCGGTGACGATGAGGTCCTTCTTGCGGCCGGTGATGACCAGGTGGCCGGTCTCCAGCAGCTCGCCGAGGTCGCCGGTGTTGTACCACTCACCTTCCATGGACTCCGCGGTGGCCTCCTCGTTGTTCCAGTAGCCGTCGCAGAGGATGGGGCCCTTGACGAGGATCTCGCCCTCATCATTGATCCGGAGGCTCACCCCGCCGATCGGCCGCCCGACAGTGCCGATCTTCTGGTCTTCGAAGTCGACGGTTGCGGCGGCTGCAGTCTCGGTCAGACCGTAGCCCTCGTAGACGGTGACGCCGAGGCCCCGGAAGAAGTGCAGCAGGTCATGGCTCATCGCGGAACCGCCGGTGATGCAGTACTTCACGGAGTCGCCGATCGCGGCACGGATCTTGGAGTAGACGAGCTTGTCGAACAGGGCCCGCTTGGCCGTGAGCATCCGGGATGGCCCCTCCGGGGTATCCAGGGCACGGGAGTAGGCGATGGCGGTTTTCTCCGCCCTGGCGAAGATGGCGGCTTTCGCGGGCCCCCCGTCGGCGGCGTTGGCCGCCGCGGAGTTACGCACCTTCTCGAACACGCGCGGCACACCGAGGATCAGGTTCGGGCGGGAGCGGGCGAACTCGACGGAGAGGGTGGAGAAGTCCGACCAGTGGTTCTGTGTGGCGCCACTGATGACCACGGTGAGTGACACTGCGCGGGAGAACACGTGCGCCAGCGGCAGGAAGGTGAGCACGCGGGTGCCGGGGACCGCGATTGCCCCGGCCGGGTGGCTCATCAGGCCGCGGACCTCGGCGAGCCAGTTGCGGTGGGTGAGGCGGCAGCCCTTCGGCTTCCCAGTGGTGCCCGAGGTGTAGACGATGGAAGCCAGGCTGTCGGTGTCGGTGTGGGCGATCCGCGCGTCGATCTCTTCGGACGCGATCTCGCGGCCCTCGAACTTGAGGGTGGAGATCGCGGAGGAGTTGATCTCCAGGACGCGACGCAGCTGCGAGGGGGAGTCCTGCAGTCGCGGAGTGCCCTCCTCGGTGAGGACGAGATGGGAGATGAGTTCGGTGTGGTCGCGGGTCTCGGAGATGGCGAGCACCGCGCCGGAATCCTCGATGATCCACTGCATCTGCGACAGGGAGGAGGAGGGGTAGACAGGCACGCTCACGGCGCCGGCCGCCCAGATTGCGAAGTCGAGGAGGGACCACTCGTAGCGGGTGTCGGAGATGAGCGCCACGCGGTCCCCCGGCTGCACGCCGGAGGCCACCAGTCCCTTTGCCACCTCGTAGACCTCGGCCACGAACTCCGCGGAGGTGACGTTGACCCACTCGAAGCTGGCGGGACGTGTGAACATCACACCGTGCGGGTAGCGTCGCGCCGTGTCAAGCATGGCGGTCAGGCAGGTTTCGCCGGGGGCGATGTCGTAGTCGGCCGGGGTGTGGAACTCCTGCACGGGGTGCGTCCTCTCGCATCGGGATACATGATGGTTGTCCCACAACGCTACCCCTGTCACCGCACCGGAGGGCGGCCACACCCCGCAGCTTGCAGCAGAACAACCACCGAGATGGCAGGATGTCCGGTGTGACTAACCAGGACGTGTTGAGAGAACTCGCGGACGCCCACGGCGTCGCCACGCGCTACACCGCCAGTGACGGGAAGGAGATCACCGTCACCGACGACACGCTGCTCAAGACGCTGCGTGCCCTCGGTGTGACGCTGTCCGACACCCCCGACGGCGATGAACTACGCGCCGCCCTCGACGCCCACCGCACAGCGGAGGCGATCCGACCGCTACCCCCGTGCGTCGTAGCGGTGGCCGGTGACGCCCGGACTTTCCACGTCCACGTCCACGACGGCGCACCGGCCGACGTCCAGATCATCCTCGAGGACGGCTCAGTGCGACCCGTCCACCAGGAGGAGAACTGGAACCCGCCGGTCACCGTCGACGGCCAGCCCTGGGGCGAGGCGACCTTCCGGATCCCGGGTGACCTGCCGCTGGGCTGGCACCGCATTGAGCTGGTGTCGGACGAGACCCGCCACGAGTGCGCGCTCATCATCACTCCGGCACGGCTGTCCACCACCGATCGCTACGTCGAGGAGCCGGTCACCGGCGTCATGGCCCAGATGTACTCGGTGCGTTCCGAGAAGTCCTGGGGCCTGGGTGACTTCCACGACATGGGACAGCTGGCGGAAGTGCTGGCACAGGAGGCCGGCGCCGACTTCCTGCTGGTCAATCCGATGCACGCCGCGGAGCCTTTCCCGCCGGCCGAGGACTCCCCCTACCTGCCGACGACCCGTCGCTTCATCAACCCGATATACCTGCGCATCGAGGACATTCCCGAGGTGGAGCAGCTGGACGAGGAGACCCGCGCGGACCTGGAGCAGCTCGCCGCCGAGCTGCGCGCGATGAACCGTTCCGACGAGATCATCGAACGTAACCCCGTCTACCAGGCCAAGCTGGACGTGCTGCACGAGATGCACAACCGTGGCCTCACCCCCGAACGGGAAGCCGCGTTCCGCACCTACGTCGAGCGCGAGGGTCAGGGGCTGGTCGACTTCGCCACCTGGTGCGCACGCCGTGAATACGAGCAGATCCACACGCAGCGGGCCCACGGCATCGAGCCGGGGGTGGACGAGGTCGTCGACTTCTACATGTGGCTGCAGTTCCTGTGCGACGAGCAGCTCGCTGCCGCCCAGGCCCGCGCGAAGGCCGCCGGAATGAAGATCGGCATCATGGCCGACCTCGCCGTCGGCGTGCACCCGGGTGGAGCCGACGCCCACAACCTCGCGCCCTGGCTGGCGCCGGACATCTCGGTGGGTGCCCCGCCGGACGGCTACAACCAGCAGGGCCAGGACTGGTCCCAGCCGCCGTGGCACCCGGTGAAGCTGGCGGAGTCCGGTTATCTCCCGTGGCGCAACCTGCTCTCGACGGTACTGCGTCACTCAGGCGGCATCCGCGTCGACCACGTGCTGGGCCTGTTCCGGCTCTTCGTCATGCCGCGAATGCAGCCGCCGACGACGGGCACCTACGTGCACTTCGACCACGAGGCACTCGTCGGCATCCTGGCACTCGAGGCCGAGCGTGCCGGTGCCGTCGTCGTGGGCGAGGATCTGGGCACCTTCGAGGCGTGGGTGCAGGATGTCCTGGCCGCCAAGGGTGTCATGGGCACCTCGATCCTGTGGTTCGAGGGATCCCCCACCGTCGAGGGACCGCGCCTGCAGCATGAGTACCGTCAGCTGGCGCTCAGCTCGGTGACCACCCACGACCTGCCGCCGACCGCCGGTTACCTGGCGGGCGAGCACATCGAACTGCGGGAGCGTCTGGGTCTGTTCACCACCGACGCCGCCGAGGAGGACGCCCTCGACCTGGGGTGGCAGGCCGAGGTGCTCGACCGCATCCGGGAGACAGGCTGCTTCGAGGGCACCTCACTGGCGGAGACCGAGTTCGCGGACCTGCCCCGCGACGAGCGCGGCAGCACCGGCGACCTCATGGTCGGCATCCACCGGTTCCTCGCCGGCACCCCGTCGGCGCTGAGCTGTATCGCACTGGTCGACATGGTCGGTGACGTCCGGGCGCAGAATCAGCCCGGCACCACCAAGGACCAGTACCCCAACTGGTGCATCCCCCTCTGCGACGCCGACGGCACCCCGGTTCTCATCGAGGACCTCGCCGACGTCGCGCTGTTCCACCGCATCGCGGAGGCCAGCGAACGCTAGATCAGGCTGATGAGCCAGGCGATGACCACGATCGCCAGGAGAACCCACAGCGACTGGGTCACCCGCGACTGCGGATACTTGCGCCTGGCCTTCGGCAGCTTCTGATCCTCTTTACGCAGTTCCTCGGGATTGGCCATGTTTCTCCTTTGAGTGAATGTCAGTGGTCACCGACGAAGGCCCGCCAGGCACGTTCGGCGGCCAGGGAGACGGTGTCGACGATCCGCACCAGCGCCACCGCCGCAACGGTGGCCGCCGGAACGGCGACGACCATCACCAGCGGGATCTGCAGCCACAGCGGGACACTGAGCAGAAACTGGGTGACGGCGTCCATGTCGGATCAATCTACCCCAGGTCTACCCGAGTTCCACCCCTGCCAGCCCACGGCGGCGCAGCAGCGGCGTGATGTCCTTGTCGCGGCCACGCAGGCGTCGGAAAGCATCGGTGTAGTCCAGCGAAGCGCCGCGGGACAGGATGTGCTCGCGGAACTTCTCTCCGGCCGCCCGACGGTCCTCCTCACCGCTGAACCAGTCGAAGCCGTCGGCGTCGAGGGCCTCCGCCCACAGGTAGGAGTAGTACCCCGCGGAGTAGCCGCCACCGAAGATGTGGTTGAAGTACGTCGAGCGGTAGCGCGGAGCCAGCCCGACGACCACCAGTCCCGCCTCCTCGAGTGCCTTCTCCTCGAAATCGCTGATTGAGGTCACCGCGGCCGCCTCCTCCCCGGTGAGGGAGTGCCACGCCAGGTCGATGATGGCGGCGGCCAGGTACTCGGAGGTGGCGAAACCCTGGCCGAACTGGCGGGCGGCGACGACGGCGTCGAGAAGCTCCTGCGGGATGATCTCCCCCGTGTCGACGTGACGGGCGTAATTGCGGACGATATCCGGCTCGAAGGCCCAGTTCTCGTTGATCTGGGAGGGGAACTCGACCCAGTCGCGGGGGACGCTGGTGCCGGCGAGAGTCGGGTAGCGCACGTCGGAGAGCAGACCGTGGAGGGCGTGACCGAACTCGTGGAAGAGGGTGGTGACCTGGTCGATCGTGAGCAGCGGCTCGGAGCCGTCCACCGGGTGGGTGATGGACATGACGTTGACCACCACCGGGCGGCGCCCCTGCAGGCCGGACTGGCCGACGAAGGAGCTCATCCACGCACCTCCCCGCTTGGAGGGACGGGCACGGTAGTCGGTGAGCAGCAGTCCGAGGCCGGTTCCGTCGTGGTCGAGGACCTCCCACACGTCGACACCCTCGGCGTAGCCGTGCAGGTCCCCGCGCGGGACGACCGTGATGCCGTAGAGCAGATTCGCGGAGTGGAAGACACCGTCGACGAGCACCTGGCGGAGCGGGAAGTAGGCGGAGAGCTCGTCCTCGTCGAGGGAGAAGTCACGCTCCCGGACCCTGGCCTGCCAGTAGGGCCAGTCAGCGGCCCCGAGGTCGGTGTCCGCGAGCTCGCCGGCCAGCTTGCGCTCGGAATCGGCGTTGGCCGCGGCGGCGGGTGCCAGGTCGAAGAGCAGGCGGCGGGCGGCCTCGGCGGTACCGGCGGTCTCCTCCGCGATGACGTAGTCGGCGTGGGTGTCGTAGCCCAGCAGGCGGGCGCGCTCGGCGCGGAGACGCACCTGCTCGAGGAGGTTGTCACGGTTCGACTCGAGGCCCCGGCGCTGGGAGGCCTCGTAGAGGCGGGCGCGGGACTCCGGGCGGTCGAGCACCAGCTGATCCGACTGGACGGTGGGCAGCTCGATGGGGATGAGCCAGCCCTCCCGGCCGGCCTCCTCGGCGGCGGCCCGCGCGGAGGCGATGCGGGACTCACTGAGCCCCTCGAGGTCGGCGGCGTCGTCGAAGAGCACCGCCAGATCACGGGTATCAGCCAGCAGCTGGCGGCCGAAGGACTCCGACAGGGTGCTCAGACGCTGGTTGATCTCGGCCAGACGTGTCTTGCCGGCGGAGTCCAGGCCTGCGCCGCGGCGGGTGAAGCGGCGGACGAGGAGTTCGTGGAGGCGGGCGGACTCGGGGTCGGAGGGCACGGGGGCGTCGAGAAGTCGCTGGTAGAGACCCTCGTTCTGATAAATCGCGTCCGAGTGCGCGGACAGACGCGGGACCATCTGCGCGATGGCGGCGTCCATCGCATCGTCCGAGTCAGTGCCCTGCAGGTTGAACAGCCAGGCGGTGACGCGGTCGAGCAGGGCGCCGGAGGTCTCCAGCGCCTCGACCGTGTTCTCCCAGGTCGGTTCAGCCGGATCCGCGACGATGGCGGCGATCTCGGCGGCGTGCTCCTCCAGGGCGGTGTCGAAGGCCTCGACGGCGTGCTCGAGGCGGATGGCCCGGAAGTCGGGGAGCTCATAGGGCAGGGTGGACGGGGAGGTCAACGGGTTGGAGGTCATGTCTGCCGATGCTAGTACCGTGGGGCTCATGACCGACCATGACCGTGTGAGCGTGACCTGCCCCGCCGGCCGGATCACCGGTTGCAGCGACGGGGAGATCACCCGTTTCCACTCGATCCCCTACTCCGTCATCCCCGGCCCCTTCGAGGATGCACACCGTATCGGGGAGCCGCAGATTATCGACGCCACCACCCACCGCCCCGACACCATCGCCCTGTCGGTCGTCACACCGACCGGGGCGCGGGAACTCAGCGACCTGCCGGTGGTCGTCTACATCCACGGAGGTCGCTTCGAGAACGGCACCCACGGTGACCGCCGGGCCGACGGGGGCCCCAACGCCCGCGAAGGCATCATCACCGTCCACATCGGCTACCGGACGACGCTGCCCGGCTTCGCCCGCTTCCACGACGACGAGCCCGACCGCTTCCGCGGCATCGACGACTGCCAGCTGGGCCTCGAATGGGTGCAGCGCAACATCGAGGCCTTCGGTGGCGACCCCACCAATGTCACGCTGGCGGGACAGTCCGCCGGGGCCACGGTCGCGCTGTGGCTGGCACGGCGCGACCACTTCCGCGGCGCTTTCCGACGCCTCATCGCCATGTCCCCGTGCTTCCCCCGGGAGAGTTTCGAACGGCGGAAGGGCTCTCTGCGGGCGGCCCTCAGACGCCCCGTGACAAGGGCCTCCCTGACCCGCCTCGCCGAGGAGAACCCCGCGCTGCTGAAGAAGGCCTACACCCGTTTCCGCACCATTCACGGCCTGGACATGGCGCTCGGTCCCGCCGGTTTCGACGGTGCCGAACTCTCCGACATTCCCATGCTCCTCACCTGCACCCGTGACGAGCACTACGCGATGCCGGTCGGCCGGAAGATCGACTCCCGTGGCTGGGGTCCGCTCTTCGTGCGGCTGCTCGCCCGGCGGATGGGCGTGCGCGGGTCCGTGGCCCGGTACCTGCAGGCCGCCCGGGACATGGATCCGTCCCGCGTCATGGGGCGTCTCATCGGCGACGCGGCGAACCGCCGCTGGGTCTCCCAGGCCGGCGACGAGGTTCCGGGGCCGGTGTGGGTGGCGGAGTTCGTCGAGAAGGACGGACCTGCGCTGCACTGCGCGGAGATCTCCCCCATGTTCGGCCTGACCGGTGAGGAGTCGGCGCAGGTTCGTCAGCTCTTCGTCGACTTCGTCCACGGGCGGGAGCCGGGATGGGCGGAGTACGACCACGCCACCGGGTACCTTGTCTCCACATTTGAGTTAACGGCGAATAGCGTAAGTTTGGCTCGTGATCCCCTGAGAATGGTTCGGGAAGCATTCTCTCCCCACTGACGGAAGGACATGGCCGATGGGTACAGCCTTTGACGGGACTTACCCGGAGCCGTGGATTCTCCACAAACCCCTGCCGTCCCCTGGTGAGCTGACCACGGTCATCTCATCCGAGGTGTCCGGTGGCGTCCACTCCCTGAGAACCTCGGGCGAACCCGGGGATGTCTCACTCCACCAGTTCATCCTCCACCCGGAGGGCCCCGAGTTCCAGCTGGACGAGTTCGCCACGGATTTCTGCCGGAACACCAGCCGGGGGCTTCCCCTCGGACTCGGTACCTTCCGGGGCACCTTGCCGGCGGAGGTGACCTTCACCCGCTTCGTGAGCGAACCATACAGGCTGAACCTGGTGTGCGCGGATGAGGAAGGCGTCGACAGATTCGTCTTCACCTTCTACCGGCGTGTCTGGCCGGGCATCCCCAACGAGGTCGAACTGCTGTCGACGATCACCGGACCCCACTCCCCCGGGCTCATGGGTCACCTGCAGATTGACCTCGACGGCCGCGTCTACGTCCTCGGCACCGCCCGCCGCCTGCCCACCGGCATCAACGCCTTCGAGTACTCGAAGGTGGGGGTGGCCGCGCACGTGTTCTCCCACTCACAGGGTTTCGTCCTGGGACAGACACTGCGCTACATCCATGACTCCCTGATGATGGCGTTCCCCTACGAATGGGTACCCGCAGACACGGTGACCCGGGAGCTGGAGCACCGCCTCGACGACTTCCTGCAGCGCACCCCCGATCTGGAGGGGTTCGAACCCTGGATCCGTGACTGGTACCGCAGCCTGCACGGTCAGGTGTTCCGTCAACGTCTCCACGGGAACATGACGACCTCGCAGATGTGGCTCGAAGACGACGAGTCCTGGTTCATCGGCGGCTGGGAGGGCGACCTGCGGCTGCCTCTGGACAAGCGCATCATCTCCGGCTCCCCCTTGTCCGACCTCGCGACGCTGCATCGCTCCCTCTTCTGGGCCGGCGAGGGGAACAAACCGTGGGCCGTCAAGGCGATGGCGTCAATCTTCGAAGGTTACGGCGAACCCATGATGACGCACCTGTTCAGCGCCTACCTCCTGGACAAGGCGTGCGAGGAACTCGCAGAACACGCGAACGTACCAGAGGGGCGGCCGGAGTTTCCTCTCGAGTTCCTCGCGTGGTTCCGGGACCACGCACTGCCCACCCGCCACACCATGCCACCCTCGCAGTTCCACCGCGAGAAGTAGGTATTACGACTGGCGCTGCAGAATGGCGTCGCGCAGCCGCTGATCGGACAGTTCCTCCACCAGCCACGGACTGAACGCGAACGGGGTGGCGTCCACGGCGGCGATGACCGCCTCCGGCGCCGCCCAGTCCAGAGAGTCGATCTCATCCGGACGCGGATCCGGCTGTTCCCCCTCCCTGAGGCGGGCGATGAACACCGGGCAGAACTCATTCTCGACGATGCCGCTCGAGTCCACCGCCCGGTAGCGGAAGTCCGGCATCACCGGCGTGATCTGCTCGACCGCGCCCGGCGCGAAACCGAGTTCCTCGATGCTGCGACGCACCACCGCCTCCTCGTTGCTCTCCCCCGGGCCGGGGTGGCCGCAGAAGCTGTTGGTCCACACCCCCGGCCAGGTCTTCTTGGACAGTGCCCGGCGGGTCATCAGCAGTCGGCCGCCGGAGTCGAGCAGATAGCATGAGAAGGCGAAGTGCAGCGGGGTGTCTGCGTTGTGGATGGTGGCCTTCGGCGCAGTACCGGTGGGCTCCCCATGCTCGTCTGCCAGAACCACCAGTTCAACGTCGTTATTCATGCCACCACCCTACCCACGCCCGTTGGTCCGTGATCAGGCGCGTGCCCACGTCCCGATCACGCCGGGCACGACTGCCGGCCGATCACCCAGGATTGCAGCGACATTGCCCTCCTCCTCGACGACGGACGTCACCGCCCTCACCTTGGACGCCTTCGGCTGCGGCTGACCCGCCATCGGCGCGCCCATCATCGGCATCATGCCGCGTCCGACCGTGGTTCCGGCGCTTCTCGACGCCGCCCCTGCCCCACCGCCGACCTCCATCGTCGGAGTCCCTGGGATTCCGGAGTTGGGGCGCGCACCACTCACCGGTGTGACGCCGGCCCCGCCCCCGGTCCAGCCTCCGGAACGACCCGCCTGCAGGGAACCGATCGGGCCCATCAGCCCGGAGGAGGCAGAACCCACCGACAACGGGGTCCGGCTGCCGGTGCCTGCCACTGTGGTGTTCACCTGGCTGAGGCTGCCCGGTATCCCCGGGAGAAGCGGCGCGCCATAAGACGGCGTCCGGCCGACGACCGGTTGCGCACCCACCCGCGGCAGCGGTGCCCCGACCACACCGGTGGAACCGACACCGCCGGTCACACCGGAAGGTACCGCTCCCGCAGCACCTGCAGCGCCGAGGCCCGGCGGGGCGGTCAGAGTGCCCACTGACGCAGTGGTGGTGCCGACATCCGCACCACTCACCAGAGCATCCCGCCCCACCCCGGTAAGTCCCTCCATGCCCGCCTGTACCTTGGTGAACTCCCCTGCTCCGATGGCCCGCTGCAGGGAGGCCAGCGAATCGAGCGGCGCACCCGGCGCCCGCAGTCCCGTCGCATTGTGTTTTGATCCGGTTCCCTCCACCGTGCCGCCCCCGAGTGCGATCTCCCCGCCACCATCCGGTGCCGGATCCATGACCATGAGGTTGCGGATGGGAGGGATACCCGTCGCCACGGTGGGGGTATAGCTCGCGGGGAAGGACGCCAGGAAGGAACTCTCCGCCGCCTGCCGTGCCACCGGGTCAGGGATCGCGGCGATCGCCGCCATGGCCAGGTTCACCGTGACGGCACCCTGCTGCTTGATGACCGACAGCCTCTCCACCGACGACCCCATGAGCTGTGAGTTCATGGCGAAGGTCTCCCCGGCACGTGCCACCTCGGAGACCCGGGAGATCGCGGCCTCGACGACATCACCCTGGTTACGGGCACCCAGGTCAGAAGCCACCGCCTGCAGCTGCGCCGCAATATCAGCGACATCCGCGGACATCTGGTGCCACATCCGTGCCGCCACGACGCTGTCCTGGATCCTCGTCGCCGAGAAGTCCGCCGACAGCTGGCTCATGGACGTCGCGGGCAGCACCACCGGCGGTGTGAAGGTGAAGCTCTCGAAGCGGGGGCGGGGCCGTACCGGAAAGCTCGCTCCACCCTGCCCGATCGCGCCTCCTTCATCAGCGATGTCCATGCCCCGCGCGACAAACGCGTTCTGCCCCGTCAATGCCTCATAGCTGGCCGCCAACGCCCCGCTGAGCCAGGACACCTGCTCCGCGTAGGACTGCAGCACAGTGATCGCCGACCCGGCACCGCCGTTGATGACGCCACCATGTTTTCCTCCGAGCTGATCGAGACCTGAGACCCCGGAGAAGCTGGCGTTCAACGCAGACCGGCTCGCCTCCATGGAAGTGTTCCGGGCATCCTTTCCGATCGCCTCGAGTTGTTTGACTCCCCCAAGAATTGACTCATGATCGATGAACAGATCCATTGTTCTCCCCCAAGTGATGATGAACTGACTCCAGCTTTTCCACCGCCAGCGTGCACAGCGACTCTCTGCTCCGCGTGGTCAGCAACTCGATGTAATCGACCACGAGCCGACCGCGCGTCGTGTGCACCGCAGCACTGCATTCATCTGCGGCACCAGAACCCATGTGGTGAAGGTAAAGACCCGGCAGCCGGGAACCACTCTCTTCCGCCAGAAACAGTCCCCTCTCCATCACCCGCTCCCGTGGAACACGGTCCCCCGTAATGACAAAGAAGCCCTCCGCCCTCTGGTCCACCGGGTCATATGAGCAACTGATGGATCGACCGGCATCGTTGAAGGGCTCGCGCTTACTCCTCACCAACCCCGCCCCCGCCAGAACCTCCGGCGGAATCTCGGTGCACGGGTCGAACACCTCGAAGTCGCCCTCAGGGTCGAAATCCCCCAACTCGAGTACCGGGGCCGGTTCGGGAGTAGGGGAAGAAGGTTCGTCGGTGACGGCGGTGGACGAGCAGGCGGTGAGAACGGCGCCAAAGGCGACGGGCAGGAATCGGCGGACGGGCATGGGATCCCCTCTGGTGGTGGTCGGGGCGCGGAGGGTTTCCGCACCCGACACACTTAGACTCCGAAACGGGGCCGAAGGTTCCCTGTCAGGTGGAAATACTTCCTAGAAGTTGAGGTTGCCTTCCCATATCACATTGCCGACCTGCAGTTTCGCGTCCCATAGGTTGCCGGGGCTGACCTTGAAGACGTAACGGACGTTGGTGGACGCGCCGGAGCCGAGGGGCAGATCGAGGCCGAGTGTCATGTCGGCGTCGGCAGCGGAGACCGGGTCGGCGTCGACCATGGTGCCGCCGCCGGAGTTGTAGCTCAGGGTGGGCTGCGGGAGGGCGTCGACGGCGAGGGGCTCGTCGTTGAGGTTGGTCACCAGCACCGTGATGATGCTGCCGCCGGTGGTGCCGCTTCTCGCCCCCTGGTAGCGCATGTCGACGTTGAGGCCGGGATCGGTGGTCTTGCCGCGGAGGGACTCCGCCTTGACGGAGTCCACCTGGGAAGCGGAGGCCACCGGTGTCTCCGAGGTGGAGACGTTGATGGACTCGTCGGTACCGTTGCCGCCGGCACCTGCGGAGCAGGCGGTGAGGAGCAGAGAGCAAGCGAGCAGAGCGAGGGCGGGGCGGAGTCGTGACACGATGCCTCCCTTTCAGTCCGGCCTAAGATGTTGGGGTCATGTTCCCGCACCAGTGTAACCAGCGGTTCTCACGGGGTAGGGTGCAACCCGGCCGTCACCCCAAGTTTTGGAGTAACAGAAAAAGTTGAACAGTCTCGCCCGCATCCTGCGCAGTGCCTCCGCACTGTGGCCCTACTATCTCGGCGTGGTTCTCATCTCCACCGTGGCCGCAGCGCTGGGGTTGGTCTCGCCCTTCATCCTCCGTGAGGCGACGGACACCATCGTGTCAGCTGTCCACGGTGATGTGCTCGCCGCCGATGTCACAACCACTCTGCTGTGGCTGGCGGTGGCTCTGCTCGTGGCGGATCTGGCCAACACCGCGATGGGCAACATCGGCGGTTACATCGGCGACATCATGGCCATGCGGATGCGGCAGATCCTGTCGACCCGCTACTACGCGAAGCTGCTGGCCCTGCCGCAGAAGTACTTCGACAACCAGGTGACGGGCACGGTGATCGCCCGTCTGGACCGTTCGATCACGTCGGTCACGCAGTTCCTGCAGTCGTTCTCCAACAGCTTCTTCCCCATGCTCATCCAGGTGGTCGCGGTGCTGGTGATCACGTCCTGGTACTACTGGCCGCTGACACTCCTGCTGGCGCTGCTGTTCCCGGTGTACATGTGGCTGACCACTTTGACGTCGCGAAGCTGGCAGAAGCTCGAGGGGCGGAAGAACGAGCAGATCGACCTGGCGAACGGTCGTTTCGCAGAGGTCATCGGCCAGGTGAAGGTGGTCAAGTCCTTCGTCTCCGAGGTCCGGGAGCTGGATGACTTCGGGCGTCGCTACGGAAAGACCGTGGACATCACGCGCCCGCAGTCGAGCTGGTGGCACCTCATGGACACCGCCCGCGGTGCCGCGCTCAACCTCATCTTCTTCGGCATCTACCTGGTGCTGTTCTTCCGCACCATCAACGGGCACTTCTCGCTGGGTGACATGGTCATGCTCATCCAGCTGGTGAACATGGCGAAGCAGCCGGTGCACATGATGAGCTGGATCGTCGACGCCGCGCAGCGTGCCATCGCCGGCTCGAAGGACTACTTCAAGGTCATGGAGGAGGAGTTCGAGCCGACCGCCAACGCCGAACTCATCGCCGCGACGGAGGCCACCGGCGTCCCCGTCCTGGACCTCACCCCCACGCAGCCGCTGGCCCCGCAGTCCCCGGTCATCCGTTTCAACGACGTCACCTTCGCCTACAACCAGGATGAGCCGGTGCTCCGGAACGTCAGTTTCGAGGCCCGTGAGGGCGAGAAGATCGCCCTGGTCGGCGAGTCTGGTGGTGGTAAGTCCACGCTGGTCAACCTGCTGCTGGGTCTGTACCGCATCGGGGAGGGCACGCTGCAGGTCTGCGGCAGGGACATCCGTGACCTGTCCGCCGCGGAGCTGCGCGCCAGCGTCGGCGTCGTGTTCCAGGATGCCTCGCTGTTCTCCGGCACGGTCCGCGAGAACATCGCCTACGGCCGCCCCGACGCGACGGAGGAGGAGATCGTGGAGGTCGCCCGCCGCGCCAACGCGCACGACTTCATCATGCGTTTCCCGGACGGCTACGACACTGTCATCGGCGAGCGTGGCCTGCGTCTGTCGGGTGGCCAGAAGCAGCGCGTCGCCGTCGCGCGCGCCATGCTCAAGGATGCCCCGATCCTGCTTCTCGACGAAGCCACCTCCGCCCTCGACACCAAGGCCGAGCGCGCCGTACAGGCGGGCCTGGACGAGCTGATGAAGAACCGCACCACGCTCATCATCGCCCACCGACTGTCTACGATCGCGGGGGTGGACACCATCGTCACGCTCCGTGAGGGCGTGGTCGACGAAATAGGTTCACCGGACCAGCTCGCGGCCTCGGGCGGCATCTACGCCGAACTCCTGCAGCTCACGGCCTCCTCCTCCGCCGCCGACCGGGCCCGTCTCAAGCGTTACGGACTGGTCGTCGACGGTCACGCGGACGAGAAGGACGAGGAAGAGTACTAATCTGTCTGGCATGCAGTTCCCCACCCTCGATCAGCTCAAGGACCGTCGTACCCGTAAGTGGACGGTCTACGACGACGATGTCCTGCCCCTCTGGATCGCGGAGAGTGACTTCTTCACCTGCCCGCCCGTGAAAAAGGCCATCGCGGACGCCATCGACCGGGAATCCTTCGGCTACACACCGGCGACCTCCGACCTGCCGCAGGCGGTCTCCGACTTCTATGCCGGGCGCTACGGCTGGCGCCCGGACCCGGATCTCATCGTCGCGGTCCCCGACGTCGTCCGCGGCCTGGCGCTCGCCATCGAGTACATGACGCGCCCGGACTCGGGGGTGATCGTGCCGGTGCCGGCCTACCCGCCGTTCCTGGAGCTGCCGGAGACCACTCGCCGCCCGATGCACCAGATCGACGCCTACGGGGGCATTGACCTGGACGACGTCGAGAAGCAGTTCGCCGAGGGGGCCGGCTCGATCCTGCTGTGCGCGCCGAACAACCCCCTGGGGTACACGTTCGACGCCGGGTTCCTGCGGGAGCTGTGCGATCTGGCGGCGCGTTATGACGCCCGCGTGCTCGTCGACGAGATCCACGCCCCGCTCGTCTTCGACGGCACCCACGTGTGCGCCGCGGGTGTCAGTGAGACCGCTGCGAGGGTGTGCATCACTGTCACCGCCACCTCCAAGGCGTGGAACATCGCGGGCCTGAAGTGCGCGCAGATGATCTTCTCCCACCCGGCGGACATGGACACGTGGCAGTCCATGACGGGTGTGGCCAAGGACGGAACCTCCACCATCGGTATCTGGGCGGCCATCGCCTGCTACCGCGAAGGCGGTGAGTTCCTGGACGAACAGGTCGCCTACCTGCGGGAGACCCGCGACTGGCTGGCTGCGGAACTGCCGCGCCGGATACCCGGTCTCCGGGTCATCAGCCCGGCCGCGACCTACCTGATGTGGATGGACTTCTCACGGACCTCCATCGGGCATCTGGAGCGTCCGGCCATCTGGCTGCGGGAGAACGCGCGGGTCGCCTTCAATGACGGCATCGCCTTCGGGCCCGGTGGGAAACACCACGCACGGCTGAACTTCGCCACGTCGCGTGAGATCCTCGAGCAGGCCTGCGACCGTCTGGAGTCTGCATTCGCTCCATGATTTCCCTACCCTGGATTTCATGACTGACGAGCGATACGACGACCCGTCCGCCACGACCGGACCACACGGGCCCGGACTGTCCATGGGCCCCCTGGGTGCCGGTTCCGAACCGGACCAGACCCTGGAGCGGCCCCGGACCGACGCTGAGGGCTATCTGGTGGAACCGGAGTCCGGGGAGTTCGAGACCCCGACCCCGGCCCCCGGTGACGCCCCCTGGGAGCGTCCCGAGACGGAGTGGTACAAGGAGGCCGTCTTCTACGAGGTGCTCGTGCGTGCCTTCTACGATCCGGAGGGCACCGGCTCCGGCAGCCTGAGGGGTGTGACCGAGAAGCTCGATTACCTGCAGTGGCTCGGTGTCGACTGCCTCTGGCTGCCACCCTTCTACGACTCCCCGCTGCGCGACGGCGGCTACGACATCCGTAACTTCCGTGAGGTCCTGCCGGAGTTCGGCACCGTCGACGACTTCGTCGAGCTCATGGATGAGGCGCACAAGCGCGGCATCCGCGTGATCACCGACCTAGTGATGAATCACACCTCCGACTCCCACGCCTGGTTCCAGGAGTCCCGTCGTGACCCGGATGGCCCCTACGGCGACTTCTACGTCTGGAGCGATGATCCCTCCGAGTACTCGGATGCGCGCATCATCTTCATCGACACCGAAGAATCCAACTGGACCTACGACCCGGTCCGTAAGCAGTACTTCTGGCACCGATTCTTCTCCCACCAGCCGGACCTCAACTACGATCACCCGCCGGTGCGTGCCGCGATGCTCGACGTCATGCGCTTCTGGCTGGACCTGGGACTTGACGGTTTCCGCCTGGATGCGGTCCCCTACCTCTACGAACGCGAGGGCACGAACTGCGAGAACCTGCCGGAGACGCATGAGTTCCTCAAGCAGGTGCGCGGCGTCATCGACGACGAGTACCCGGGCCGTGTCCTCCTGGCCGAGGCCAACCAGCTGCCGGACGACGTCGTCGAGTACTTCGGTGAGCCGGAGTTGGGCGATGAGTGCCACATGGCCTTCCACTTCCCGGTCATGCCGCGCATCTTCATGGGTGTGCACAAGCAGTCGCGGACCCCGATCTCGGAGATCCTCGCGGACACCCCGCCGATCCCGGAGACCGCCCAGTGGGGCATCTTCCTGCGCAACCACGACGAGCTGACCCTCGAGATGGTCACCGACGAGGAGCGCACCTACATGTACAAGCACTTCGCGCGTGAGCCCCGCATGCGCGCCAACGTCGGCATCCGCCGCCGCCTGGCACCGCTGCTCGGCGGCGACCGCAACAAGCTGGAGCTGGTCCACGGCCTGCTGCTGTCACTGCCGGGCTCGCCGGTGCTCTACTACGGTGACGAGATCGGCATGGGCGACAACATCTGGCTCTACGACCGCGACGGTGTGCGCACCCCGATGCAGTGGTCCAACGACCGCAACGGCGGCTTCTCCAAGGCCGACCCGGAGCGCCTCTACCTGCCGGCCATCCAGAACGACCAGTACGGCTACCAGACCGTCAACGTCGAGAACTCCATCAAGCGCGACAACTCGCTGCTCCACTGGGTGCGCAGCCAGATCAAGGTGCGCCAGCAGTACAAGGCCTTCGGCCGGGGCAGCTACCGCGAGGTCCCCTCGGAGAACGAGGCGGTGCTCACCTTCCTGCGCGAGTACCAGGATGAGACCCTCCTCTGCGTCAACAACCTCTCTGACCGCCCGCAGGCCGTGTCACTGGACCTGTCGGAGTTCTCCGGTGTCACGCCGCGTGAGCTCTCCGGTGGTGAGTCCTTCCCGCCGATCCGCCACTACCCGTGGGTGGTCACCCTCGCCCCGCACGCCTACTTCTGGTTCGACATCTCCAAGGAGTGATCATGGATCTGGCCCGCATGCTTCTCGACGCCCGCTTCTACGGCGCCAAGTCCGAGCCCGTCGACGACGTGGAGATCGTCTCCGAGGTTCCCGCCGGCGATGCCCGCCTGCTGATCCTGCGGGTCAACGGCAGGCACCTCTACCAGGTGCTTGTCGACGCCACCGGGCAGGACATCCTCGCCACCTCCCCTGAGCTCTACCTGCGTGCTCATGACCTGCCTCAGGGTGAGGCCAAGGCCATCGACGGGGAGCAGTCCAACACCTCGCTCATCGTCGACGGCCAGATGGTCAAGGTCTTCCGCCGCCTCGAGGCCGGGCTCAACCCGGACGTCGAGCTGCTGTCGAGGATCGCCGACTGTCCGAACGTCGCCCCGGTGCGGGGCTGGGTGACCGAGACCATCGACGGCGAGGAGCACACCCTGGCGATGGTGCAGGATTTCGTGCCCGACGCCGACGACGGCTGGCGTTACGCCCTCGGGTTCGCCACCCACAATGCACCGTTCGGGGCTGAAGCGTCGCTACTGGGTGAGGCGACCCGCGCGGTCCATGAGGCGCTGGCGGATGCCTTCGAGGTGGGCGTCGGGAAGCCGGGGTTGACGCGGTCCCTCGAGAACCTCGTCGCCCGGGCCCCCGTCCTCGGGGAGTTCGAGGCCGCGGCCCGCGAGGTCTACGACTCCCTCGGTGAGGAGGTGCCGGTGCAGCGGGTCCACGGCGACCTGCACCTGGGGCAGGTCCTGCGCACGTCGGACACGTATGTCCTCATCGACTTCGAGGGCGAGCCGGCCCGCCCCCTGGCGGAACGGCGCCGTCCCGATTCGCCGCTGCGTGACGTCGCCGGCATCCTCCGTTCGCTGGACTACGCCGCGCATGTCGCCGGGGCCACCCCGGAGTGGGCGGAGGCAGCCGGGGATGCCTTCCTCGAGGGCTACGGGATCGGACGCTCACGCCTGCTCGACGCCTATGTGCTGGACAAGGCGCTCTACGAGGTGGTGTACGAATTGGACAACCGCCCTGACTGGGTGCACATTCCGTTGGCCGCGGTGAAGCGTATCCTCGGTAGGTGACGCATCCCCGACCGGAAGGTGACTCCGTGAGTATTCCTCTGTCTCTGATCGATTTCTGCCACATCTACCCTGGTGAGACCGCTCGCGACTCCATGCGACGCTCCGTGGCCATGGCGCAGAAGGCGGAGGAACTGGGTTACCGACGGATCTGGTATGCCGAGCACCACAACATGCCCCATATCGCCTCCTCTGCCCCGGCGGTGCTCATCGCCCACGTCGGCGCGCACACGGAGAGTATCCGTCTCGGTTCCGGCGGCGTGATGCTGCCGAACCACTCCCCCTATGTCATCGCGGAGCAGTTCGGCACTCTCGCGGAGCTCTATCCTGACCGCATCGACCTGGGTCTGGGCCGCGCGCCGGGCACCGACATGAACACGCTCGGCCGGGCGCTGCGCCGCTCCCCCAACGCTGCGGAACACTTCCCGCAGGACATCATGGAGCTCGAGGGCTACCTGGCCGGCCGATCCCGGATTCCGGGGGTGGACGCCATCCCGGGGGCCGGCACCAATGTGCCGCTCTACGTTCTCGGTTCCTCACTCTACGGCGCGACGTTGGCCGCGCAGCTCGGCCTGCCCTACTCCTTCGCCTCCCACTTCGCGCCGACCCACCTGGAGCACGCGGTGGCGGCGTACCGGGAGAATTTCCAGCCCTCCGAGAAGCTCTCCGAGCCCTACGTCATCGCGGCGGTCAACGTGATCGCCTCGGACACCGAGGCCGACGCCGTCCGTCAGCTGGAGGGTGTCCGTCGCCAGCGGGTGAAGTCGATGGTCGGCCGGGGTCGTCACCTCACCGACGAGCAGCTCGACCAGATCGTGGAGTCCCACCAGGGCCGCCAGATCATGGACATGCTGCGTTACACCGCAGTCGGCACCGGCGGGCAGGTCCGTGACTACCTCGAAGGTTTCACCCGGACCGCCCAGGCGGACGAGCTGATGATCTCCCTGCAGGGTCTCTCCGAGGCGGAGACGAACCGCGGCATGGAGATCCTCGCGGAGACCTGGGAGCTGGACCCCGAGCACACGGCGGGCGCGCCGGGGGCCTGAGGTTCGCGGTGATGCAGGTCTTCCCGCGTATCTCCCGGGCGGCGGCGTCCCCGACGGCTCCCCCGTCCAGCGAGACACGTGGGAAAAGCCAACGCCAAGGAGCTATCTCCGAATTATTTCCACTCGTCCTCTGACCGGGGGCGGGTCTGCTCGACGATCCGGAAACGGGATTCCATGGCCGCGGCCTCGTCCGGGTCGTCGGTCATCTCCCCGGCCACGCCCAGGTCGCCGCCGATGACCACGTTGCCGGGGATGACGATGTTTCCGTCGCCGTCGTGTTCGAGGACAGGCACCGGCAGCGGGTTGCCCTCCTCGTCGTAGCCGGGGGCGGGCCGGGACTCGTAGGCCTCGAGTTTCTCGGCGGAGTCGGTCTTCTCCCACTGACGGGTGCGAATCCGCTGGTGGGCGGCGGCATCGTCGACCATGCCCTTGGCCAGGGAATACATCATGACGAAGTGCATGAGGAAGAAGGGGAAGGCCACGATGATGACCACCTCCTGCAGCGTGGCGATGCCCGATTCCGGGGAGATCAGCAGCAGGGAACCCGCGACCGCGCCGATGGCGACGGCCCAGCCGACGCGGTAGTAGGTCGGTGTCTTGTCCTCCTCACCGGTGGCGAACATGTCGTTGACCAGCGCGGCCGAGTCGATCGAGGTGATGAAGAAGATGACGATCACCACGGTCGCCAGGACCGAGCTTGCCATCGTCAACGGATACGCCTCCAACAGGCCGAACAGGGCCTGAGGAACATCTCCCTGTTCAACGACGGGTTGGGTCAGCACGCCGGGCTCGGAGAGCTCCAGCTCAACGCCGGCGCGCCCGAAGATGGCGAACCAGATGATGCCGAAGATCGTGGGCAGGGCCAGGACACCGGCGATGAACTCACGGACGGTGCGCCCCTTGGAGATCCGGGCGACGAACATGCCCACGTACGGCGACCAGCAGATGGTCCAGGCCCAGTAGAACATTGTCCAGCTGCCCTGCCAGCCGGGATTGTTGTCGAAGGAATCCGTCCAGAACATCACCTCTGGAAGTCCGGTGGCGTAGATGCCGAAGGACTCCACGACGAACTTCAGCAGCGTCAGGGTGGGGCCGGTCAGCAGCACGAAGACCATGAGCCCCACGGCAAGGGCGATGTTGACGTTGGAGAGCACCTTGATGCCTTTGTCCAGGCCGACACCGACCGACACTGCCGCCAGTCCGGTGATGACGAGGATGACCAGCAGTTGGACCCAGCTGATCACGGGCACGTCGAACATCTTGTTCAGACCGGAGTTGATCTGCAGCACGCCCAGGCCCACGGAGACGGCGATGCCGAAGGTGGTGCCCACGATGGCGAGAATGTCGATGAGTTTGCCGGGCCAGGCGTAGATCCTCCCTCCCAGCAACGGCGCGAAGATCGAGGACAGGCGCGGGGGCAGCTTCCGCTTGTAGATGAAGTAACCCAGTGCCAGTCCGGGGAGGACCATGATCACCCACATGTGGATGCCGAAGTGGTAGTAGGTGAATACGAAGGCCTGGTCGATGGCTGCCTGGGTGAGGGGGTCATGATTGGCCAGGGGCACGTTGTAGGCGTGGTTGATCGGCTCGGCCACACCCCAGAACATCAGGACCGCGCCGACTCCGCCGGCGAAGATCATCGCGAACCAGGCGGGCAGGGAGTACTGCGGTTCATCGTCGTCGTCGCCGAGTTTGAGGCGGCCGTAGCGGGAGACGAACACGCCGATGAGGAAGATGAACACAAGGGACACGCCGCCGATGTACATCCAGCCGAAACTGGACATCAGGCCGCCGGAGATGGTGGTGAAAGCCCGGCGGGCGGTGTCCCCGAGCAGGATCGTCACAAAGACGAACACGGTGATGAAGCCGGCGGAGCCGAGGAAGATACCCGGGTCGGATTTCAGCCCGAGGAAGGCCTTCTCGCGTCTGGGGCGTCCGGATGACATGAAAGCTGCCTCTCGTAGTCTGCAGTCTGCTGGTGAACTCCGATCAGGTTACCCGGACCGCAGAGTGCCGAGCTTGTCGACGCCCGCCCGGGGCGCCCTCCGCAGGATCAGGTCGACGAGTTCGATGGGCTGGGGATCGCCGCCTTCCGGGAAGCGCACCGTGTACGGGGCGACCGCCCGCAGGTCGTCCGGGAAGCGCTGCGTGACGTGCCGCGGCAGCAGGACCAGGAAGGTGCCGCGGCCGGGCAGGGTGTAGAGCTGGAGATGCGCGAGCTGGTCGAGCGGGAAGCGGATGCCGGTGGGAAGGATGGTGACCTGGTCGTCGATAAGCAGGAGCGGCCGGGAACGGCGCCACAACACAATGACCAGCATGATCAGCGCGATGAGCATGCCCGCGGCGGGGGCGGTGGCCGCCACGAGGTAGAGCGTCGACCAGGTCGGCGTGTCCTGGGTGGTGGCGGAGACGAGCAGCCCGACGAGGATTGGCGCCATGACCAGGAGGAACACGACGCCGACAACCACGGCCCGGCTGGTGGCCAGGTGGCGGGCTGAGGACCGCAGTCTGATGGTGTCCATGATGGGGGTGATGTTACCCGGGGCCGAACAGCACGGCGACCGCGACAAGCACCGGAAAAGACACCAGCGTGGACACCACTCCGGTGTCGCGGGCGAGGCGCTCGTTGGTGCGGAAACGCAGGGCGTAGGTGAGCACGTTCTGCGCGGTCGGCAGCGCACCGAGCACCACCAGTGTGAACAACGCATGGCCGGTCAGTCCGAAGACATGGAGGGCCAGCAGTCCGGCGACGATCGGGTGCACCACGTTCTTCAGCAGCACCACCAGGGCCACGTCGACGGTGAGCGAGACCTTCGAACCGACCAGCGACATCCCGAACACCATCAGCGCCAGCGGCACCGAGGCACCTGCCAGCAGCGACACCGGCTGGCTGACGAAGACCGGTACCGGGACCCGCAGGAACCCGATGAGCAGCCCGGCGACCGCGGCCAGCAGCATCGGGTTGCGGAACGCCAGGAGCACGTTGCGCAGCAGGTTCGACTGTTTCGAGGCGTGCAGCATGTCCAGCGTGGTCAGGGTGACGGGGGCGTAGAAGGCGACCTGGAAGAGGATGACGGGGATGACGGCGGCGGCGTCGTCGAGAATGTAGACGGCCAGCGGTACACCCAGGTTGCCGGCGTTGGCGTAGGAGGATGCCAGCATGCCGATGAGGCTGTCAGGGGCGCTGCGTCCGCGCAGCCGGAAGATGAGGAACCCCAGTGCGCCGACGATGAGCGCAGAAGCGGCGATGACCAGGAAACTCACCGAGAAGATGTCGCGTGAGTCGGTCCGCAGGAGGATGTCGAGGATCAGTGCGGGTGTGGCCACCAGATAAACCAGGCTGGCCAGGCCGCGGCGGGCCTCCTTCCGGGTACGCCCGAAGACCCAGCCGACGGCGATCACCGCCACGACCACCCCGAAACCACTCAGGACCTGTGCCACAGCCTGGCATCGTAACTCAGCGGGTGAGTGGACTGATTCCCCGGCGCACCAGGCAGGAATCCTCTACGATTCTCATGGTTGTTTCGACAATCAACTAGTTTTCAGCAATGAAGTGTGACCTCGACCGCAAGGATCATCCGAATGCCACCACAGCATTATCAGAGGATCGCCAGTCATCTGCGTGACGCCATCAACGACGGCCGACTCAACACCGGTGACGAACTCCCCTCGGAGGCCGAGCTGTGTGCGCAGTTCGGTTCCTCCCGCGGCCCCGTCCGCCAGGCCATGATGATGCTGCGCACCGAAGGCATGATCTCCACCGGCCGCGGCCGACGATCCACCGTTCTCGCGCGCTCCGAAGGTAGTGACTTCGACTCCACCATCTCCCTCACCTCCTGGCTGCGGTCCTTCGGGCGCACACCGGGCCAACGCACCCTGCTGCTGGACCGTCGGCCCGCTGATGCCACGACCGCCGGGCACCTGCGGATCGCACCGGGAGACGAGGTCATCACCCTGCGCCGCCTCCGGCTTTCCGATGACCGCCCCTTCGCCATCGAGTGCACCCACTTCCCCGTGCCCGTCGGGCAGCACGTCCTCGACGCAGACACGGACTCGGTGTCTGTCCTGGAGTACCTCGGGGACCACGACATCATCGTGGACAACCTCACCCGCTGCATCACCGCGGTGGTCGCGACCGAGGAGCAGGCCGAGCTCCTGGGCATCCGCCCCGGTGACCCGCTGATCCGTATCCTCCTGTCCGCCTCCGACCAGTACGGGCAGAGCATCTTCTCCGCGGACAATCTCTTCCCCGCCGAGAATCTCACCCTGAGTCTCAACACCGTCCGCGGCACCCCCTCATCCGCCCGTTTCATGCCGGCCGACTGAACAGATGCCCCCGTCCAGGCTTTCCGTGATCGGCGACTGACTCGACTAACGTCGCAGTCATGAGACTTCCTCCCGCGGTAGTGGCGCTCGTGGTCCTCCTCGGACTCGTGGTCTCCGGCTGCTCTGCCGGGTCCACGGCCACGCAGGTCGGGCGCGTCGCCGGACACGGGACCCTGGTACTCGGCACGACGGGGGCACCAGCCTCCCTCGACTTCACGACGACCGGCGGTGCCGCCATCCCCCAGGCGCTCATGTCCAACGTCTACGAGGGGCTCGTGCGTATCGACGCCTCCGGGGAGGTCGTCCCCCACCTCGCCACGTCGTGGGACGTGTCGGACGACGCAACCGTCTACACCTTCCACCTCCGCGAGGGCGTGACCTTCTCCGACGGCTCCCCCTTCAACGCCGAGTCCGCGAAGTTCTCCATCGAGTACGTGCAGGAGTCTTGGACCAACGGTCTGAAGTCGCAGATGGACGTGGTCTCCGGGGTGGAGGTCGTCGACGACCACACCCTGCGCGTCACCCTGTCGCGCCCCTCCCATCACTGGCGGTGGTCGATGGGCACGCTGACGGGTGCGATGATGTCGCCCACGGGCGTCGACACGCTGGCGACTGCCCCGGTCGGCACCGGCCCCTACCTGCTGGACCGCTTCTCCGTCGGTGAGTCCATCTCCTTCACCCGCAACCCGGACTACTGGGGCGAGCCGGCGAAGGAGAATGCCGCGATCCGCTATTTCGCGGACGCCACCTCCGCGGTCAACGCGCTGCGCTCCGGTGACATCGACCTGGTGTGGGCGATGCAGGCCCCCGAGCTGCTGGACACCCTGCCGTCCGAATACACCGTGGAGGTCGGCACCACCAACGGCGAGGTGCTGATCTCCCTGAACAACCGGCGCGCACCCTTCGACGACCCGGACGTGCGACGCGCGGTCCTCCACGCCGTCGACCGCGCGGCCGTGAACCAGGTCGTGTGGGAGGGGCTGGCCACCGACACCGGCGCCGCACCCGTCCCACCGACCGACCCGTGGTTCACCGGCATCGACCATGCACCCTACGACCCGGATCTGGCCCGTCGCCTCCTCGACGGCCGCACCCCCGCCATCACCATCTCCCTGCCGTCACTGCCCTACGCGCAGAACATCTCGGAGCTGCTCTACTCGCAGCTGCGTGACGTGGGTTTCGAGGTCACCCTGGAGACCGTGGAGTTCCCGGCGGTGTGGCTCGCGGAGGTGATGACGGCGAAGAACTACGACATGTCGGTCATCGCCCATGTCGAGGCACGCGACATCCCCGCGTTGTTCGGCAACCCGGACTACTACCTCGGCTACGACAACGAATCGGTCCGTGCCGACCTGCTGGCCGCGGACACGGCCGCCACCGTGGAGGAGCAGGTGAACCACATGGAGGAGGCCGTCGCGACGATCATGTCGGACGCCGGGGCCCTGACCGTGTTCAATCTGCCCAACATCGTCGTCACCTCACCCGGCGTCACCGGGGTCACCCCGACCGTGGTCACCGACGCCCTGGCCCTGGCCGGAATGGAGAAGCAGTGATCTCCCGCGTTCTGCTCAGATTCATCCTGTCCCTGCTGTTGGCGTCGGTGGTGATCTTCCTGCTGCTGCGCCTCGTCCCCGGCGATCCTGCGCGCGTGGCTCTCGGTGTCACCGCCACCGATGAGGCCGTCGCGGCGCTGTCGAGGCAGCTGGGCACCGACCGGCCGCTGCCCGTCCAGTACCTCGACTGGGTGCGGGGGCTGCTCACCGGTGACTTCGGTGTCTCGTTGGCGTCGCGGCAGGACATCACCCCGCTCATCGTGGACCGCGCCCAGGTCTCCCTCATCCTCTGTGGGCTCGCCATGCTGCTGTCTCTGGTGATCGCGCTGCCGTTGGGCATGTGGGCGGCGCACCGCGACGACCGGGTCATCTCCGCTCTATCCCAGATTGGCATTGCGGTCCCGTCGTTCCTCACCGGTGTCCTGCTGGTCACCGTCTTCGCCGTGCACCTGGGGTGGGTGCCGGCAAACGGCTGGATCCCGCCCGGCAGCGACTTCCCCGGATTCCTGCAGCGCATCATCCTGCCGGTCATCGCCCTGACCCTGGTGCAGGCGGCGATCCTCACGCGCTACGTGCGCTCCGCGGTGCTCGACGTACTGGACCGGGAGTACATGCGGACGGCGCGGAGCACAGGGGCATCGATGCGGGAGGCCCTGTGGCGACACGGGCTCCGCAACGCCTCCCTGCCCGTGCTCACGGTGGCGGGTCTGCAGCTGACCTCACTCATCGTCGGAGCCGTGGTGATCGAGCGTGTGTTCCTCATCCCGGGACTCGGATCCATGCTGCTGGACTCCGTCGCTCGGCGTGACCTGACGGCGGTGCAGACGATCGTCATGCTGCTCGTCGTGTTCACGCTCACGGTCAACCTCATCGTCGACGTCACCTACCGCTTCATCGACCCCCGCCTCAGGAGGAGTGCATGAACAGGCTGCCCCTCTCCGGCTGGATCGGCGCGTTCATCGTCGGTGTCACGGTGCTGCTCGCGCTCGTCTCCCTCGTCTGGACCCCCTACGATCCCGTCCACGCCGTCCCCGCCGACCGGCTCCTCGGTTCCTCCGCGGAGCACCTCATGGGCACCGACCGCTACGGCCGGGACGTGCTCTCCCGCATCATGGCGGGCGCGCAGATCACCCTCTTCGTGGGACTCGTGGCGGTGGGCATCTCCGCGCTCATCGGCGTTCCCCTCGGCATCCTTGCGGGCATGCGTCGCGGGTGGGCGGAGATCCTCATCATGCGCGGCATGGACCTCATGCTGGCGTTCCCGGCGCTGCTGCTCGCCATCATCGCGGGTGCGGCGTTCGGCACCTCGACGCTGACCGCCATGATCGCGATCGGCATCGCCGGTATCCCGGGCTTCGCGCGCGTGGCCCGCGCCGGCACGCTGCAGGTGATGACACAGGACTACATCGCCTCCGCCCACGTCTCCCGCGTCCCGGGGGTGGTCATCGCGCAGCGGCACGTGCTGCCGAACATCGCGGGCGTCATCATCGTGCAGGCCTCCGTGGCCTTTGCCCTGGCGATCCTCGCGGAGGCGGCCCTGAGCTTCCTCGGTCTGGGCACCTCCCCGCCGGACCCCTCGTGGGGGCGCATGCTGCAGTCAGCGCAGGCCTCCCTCGGTTCCGCCCCGCAGCTGGCCCTGTGGCCGGGGCTGGCGATAGCGCTGACCGTCCTCGGCTTCAACCTGCTCGGCGACGGCCTCCGTGACGCCCTCGACCCCTCCAGGAGACAACGATGACCATTCTGTCCGTGACTGATCTCCGTGTCGGGGACGGACTCCTCGACGGCATCACCTTTGAGGTGGGGCGGGGTGAACGCGTCGGCCTCATCGGCGAGTCCGGGTCCGGCAAGTCCCTCACCGCGCTGTCGATCATGGGACTGCTGCCGCGTGGTCTGGCCGCCACCGGGTCCGTCGTGCTCGAGGGGCAGGAACTCATCGGTCTGCCTGACCGTCGCCTCCGGCCGCTGCGCGGCAGGGTGATGTCGATGGTGTTCCAGGAGCCGATGACTGCGCTGGATCCGCTGATGACAGTCGGTAAACAGGTGCAGGAGGCGGCGCACCGCGCGGACGTCGCCGACCTCTTCGAGCAGGTCGCCCTCGACCCGGCACGCATGAACGCATACCCGCACGAACTGTCCGGTGGGCAACGGCAGCGTGTTCTCATCGCCATGGCGTTGGCTCAGGAGCCGGACCTGCTCATCTGTGACGAGCCGACGACCGCCCTCGACGTCACGGTGCAGGACCAGGTCCTCGACCTTCTCGACCATCTCGTCGATGAGCTGGGCGTCTCGCTGCTGTTCATCACCCACGACCTCGGTGTGATCAACCGCATGTGCCGCCGCGTCCTTGTGATGTCGGAGGGAACGGTGGTCGAGTCCGGCACCACGGAGCAGATCCTCGGGGCACCTGAGCACCCGTACACACAACGTCTCGTCGCCGCCTCCCTGCCCGGCGCACCCGCGGAGGTCCGCGAGGTGGGACCGCCGGTGCTCACACTCACCCACGTCACCCGCATGTACGGCGCCACGAGGGCGCTTGACGACGTCTCCCTGGTCGTCCACCGCGGCGAACGCCTCGGCGTGGTCGGGGGTTCCGGTTCCGGCAAGACCACGCTGCTCCGGCAGCTCGCCGGCCTCGACTCCCCCACCAGCGGCACCGTACGTGTCGACGCCGGCGTGCAGGTCGTCTTCCAGGATCCACAGAGCTCCCTCAACCCCCGACTCCGTGTCGGTCGTTCCGTCGCAGAGGGCGGTGGCGACCGCGACCGTGTCATGGAGGTGCTCGCGGAGGTGGATCTGCCGCCGGATGCCGCCGAACGCTACCCGCACCAGTTCTCCGGTGGTCAGCGTCAGCGCATCTCGATCGCGCGCGCCGTCGCCGGCAAGCCGGAGATCCTGCTCGCCGATGAACCCGTCTCCGCCCTCGATGTCTCGGTCCGGGCCCAGGTTCTCGAGCTTCTCGACCGCCTCGTGGACGAGTACGGCCTCACCCTCGTATTCATCTCCCACGACCTGTCCGTGGTGCGGGAGGTGTGCTCCACCGTCGCGGTGATGCACAAGGGGAGGATCGTGGAGCACGGACCCACTGAGGAAGTCTGGGCGGATCCGCAGGACGAGTACACCCGTTCCCTGCTGGCGGCGATTCCCCGACTCTGAGACACCTCTCACGGGATTCGATCAGGCGTTCCATGTCGGGTGCCTGACGCAGGGTCGACAAGGGGTTGGTCGTGAGCTCCGGACATATGGGGATGGCCGAGGTTGAACTCAGGCTTCACCTTCTCCTCTGTCCCCCGTGCCACTGTTCCGTGTCCAAGCCACGCGCCCCTGCGGCCGTCCGGGGTACCCCTGCCCGCCACGAGGACCTCCAGATGTGGCAGAGCGAACTCTCCTCCGTCGACGCGGACCTCCGGCCCACTCTCGCCCGCCTGCGCAGCTCGCCGGGATACGGTGACGGCTACATCACCTCGGCGGTCTTCGCGCATCAGCGACTGGAGGCGCTGCCGAAGCCGAAGCACCTCCAGCAGCGCATGGAGAACCGGAGGAAACGGGTCCGGAAGGACTCCGAAGACAGACGCCACATGGAGACACGGGCCGGGCGGTCCACTCCCCACCCTGACGACGACCCACCGCCCTCTACCCCAACCGGATGCGCTCCAGGATCTCGTACCTGGGGCCCCCTGATCGCCCCTCGCCGAGCTTCGATTCCACGAGGACCAGTTCATCGCAGACGAAACGCGGCCCCTCGTAGACCAGCAGAGCATGGACCAGGTCACCGACCAGCCAGCGTTCCTGAGTGCGGGCGATCGTCAGGTGCGGCTTCTGCGGCGGCGCAGGAGTCTCGGGCCCGTAAGCGGCGTCGGCCATGAGTGTCTTCAGCCGGGCGGTGTCACCACCCACCCCCATCCACAGGGCGCGATGGCCGAAGGAGCCGGCCCCACGCAGGTGGAGTTCCAGGGGACCGGAGGAGGCCGCCGCCTGCGCCAGGTGGTGCAGAAGGTCGACATGGTCATTGGGGATGAGCCCGTGGAAGCTGAGGGTGATGTGCCAGTTGTCAGGGTCGGTCCACCGCAGGTCGCGGGGATTGCTGTCGCGGATCGGACGCAGGGCGTGAACGAGATGTTCGTGCGCTTCGGGCGAGATGAGCAGTGCGGAGAAGAGTCGTTTCATTCTGTGGTTTTTCAGAGGGAGACGTCGAATCTCCCCTTTGTGTCGAAGTGGAGGTGGACAGTGTCGCCTGCCCCGACGCCGAGGTCGCGGGGGAAGCGGGAGATGGAGCCGAGTCGGATCTCCGCCTCACCCACGGCCGGGCTCTGGGGCCGAGCCGGGACGGCGGCACGGTCGAAGGGGGCGGTGTCGAGAAGATGCTGGAGTTCGGTGCGCCCCGCGGCGATCTCGGCGGCGACCCATTCCGGGATGAGCATGTCCTCACACGCTACCGGCGTTGACGGTGAGGAGCTTGTCGACGAGCTCTTCCGCGTCGTTCGGATGGTACTCGGCCGGCCGGTGGTGACTCGGGAGGCAGTTGTCCACGGCGTCCCGCCAGCGTCGCGGAATGCTGGAGGCCCCGTGCACGCCACCGAGGAAGGCTCCGACGATGGCCCCGTTGGTGTCGGTGTCCCCGCCGCGGCCGATGGTGCGCACCAGGGACTCCTCGAAGCTGTCGCCCTGCGCCACCTCGTGGACGGTGAGGGTGATCGCGTGCCGGACCCAACCCTGTTGTGGGACCACGTCACCGGGTTCGGGGTCGTAGAGGTCCGGGCGGTCGAAGCCGGGTTCAGAACCGTCGTGGATGACCCGTGCCAGAGCGTTGACCCACAACTCATTGACGTCGAGGCAGTAGGAGTTGGGGTGGGTGAGGGCGGCGTCGGTGCGCGCGAACGCCGCGGCCTGCCGCGGGTCGGCGTGGTAGGCGATCGCGACCGGGGAGATGCGCATGAGCGCACCGTTGGCCTCGGAAACTTCACGGAAATGGCCGCGCAGAGCGTTACTGATGGTGGAACCGCAGTCAAAGGGGTGGGACGCGAGCCAGCGGCGGTAGGAGGCCAGGACGTCCGCACGGTCATAGCCACCGTTACGGACCAGCGAACGCGCCAGGGCGAGCGCCATCTCCGAGTCGTCGGTCGGTTGGCCGGCGGCGATGCGGTGGGGGCCTCCAGCGGCGAGTTCGCGGACGCCGTCGGGGTACTGCTGCGCGATCTGCCACGGTTCGAGGAACTCGACGAGCGCGCCGAGGCTGTCACCGATGAGTTGGCCGTACCAGGCCCCGAGGGCGCGGTCATGAAGGGTCATGGACACCAGACTACGTGCCCGTCACCACGATCGAAATCAATCTGTGACCTGGAGCACTTGACGGGTCGGCCCGACGAAATTTAAGCTGACCCCAATGAGCCGTGCAATCGATTGCACACAGCTTGGGAAGCTGTACCGACAAAGGGAGACACCATGCCACGCACGACACTGCGGGATGTCGCGGCCGCCGCCGGAGTGTCCGTGTCCACCGCCTCCCGCGCCCTCGCGGACAACCCGGCCATCGCCGCAGACACCCGCGCCCGCGTCCGCTCCTGCGCCGAGGAACTGAACTACCGCCCCAACGCCCAGGCCCGCGCCCTGCGCAGTTCCCGCACCAACACCATCGGACTGACCGTCCCCAGCCTGATCAACCCCTTCTTCGCCACGATGGCCCACGTCATCCAGCAGGAGGCGGACCGCCACGGACTGTCGACGATCATCTCCTCCACGTCCGAGGACCCGGCCCGCCTGGCCAGCTCCCTCGAGGTCCTCACCGCCCAGCAGGTCGACGGTGTCCTCGCTGTCCCCTACAACGGCTCCGGGCAGGTATTCGCCCGCCTCCCCATGCCGGTCGTGCTCGTGGACCGCGAGCTCCCCGACTCGGGGCTGCCGACGGTCGCCACGGACCCCCGCCCGGGCATCGACGCAGCGGTCGAGCACCTCCTCGGCAACGGCCACCGTCACATCGGTTACCTGTCCGGCCCCATGACCACGTCCACCGGAGTGCGTCGACTCGCGGAGTTCGAGGCGGCGTGCGAGCGGCAGGGCGTCGAGAAGCTGTCCATTCACCGCGGCGGATTCGACCGCTCCGTCGGATTCGAGGGCACCCTCGCACTCCTGGACCGCGGCGTCGAGGCCATCATCGCGGGCGACACGATGATGTCGATCGGTGCCGTCGAGGCCTGTCACTCGCGGCAGGTCGCCATCGGCCGCGACCTCGCCCTCGTCGGTTTCGACGACAACGCGACCATGCTCCTGCAGGCCTCCCCCGTCTCGGTCATCGACCAGGACGTCACGGAGCTGGGCACACGCGCGCTGCACCTGCTCATCGGACTCATGTCGGGGACGTCCCCACCAGAGTCGGTCACCATCCCCACCACACTCATCATCCGCCCATCCAGTGACTTCACCCGAAAGAGGTGACACCGTGACTGACGCACTCCTGACACTGGAGAAAGTCTCAAAGTCCTTCGGCCCCGTCAACGTCATCGACAACGTCAGCATCTCGGTCCATCCGGGCACGGTCACGGCCCTGCTCGGCGAGAACGGTGCCGGCAAATCCACCCTGATCAAGATGATGTCGGGCGTCTACCAGCCCGACTCCGGGACGATCATCGTGGACGGCCGACCGACCACCCTCCCCACCACGAAGGCTGCTGAGGCGCTCGGCATCGCCACCATCCACCAGGAGCTCAACCTGGTGCCCACCATGTCCGTCGCCGAGAATGTCATGCTCGGCCGCACACCCGGGCGGTTCGGCATGGTCAACTACCGGGAACTGCGCCGCCGGGCGCAGGCCGCGCTCGACATCATCGGGGTCAACGTCGATCTGGACACCCCGGTGGGCGAGCTCGGCATCGCCCGACAGCAGCTCGTGGAGATCGCCAAGGCGCTGTCCATGGAAGCCCGCATCCTCATCCTCGACGAGCCGACCGCCGCGCTCACCGGACACGAGATTGACCAGCTGTTCACGGTGGTCGACGACCTCAAGTCCAAGGGAGTCGGCATGGTGTTCATCTCCCACCACCTGGATGAGATCGCCCGCATCGCCGACACCGTCTCCGTCCTCCGCGACGGCGAGTTCATCGCCGAGGTCCCCGCAGACACCCCGGAGGAGGAACTCGTCCGTCTCATGGTCGGCCGCGACATCGACGACCAGTTCCCGCGCGTGGCCCCCGACATCGGGGACGTGCTTCTCGACGTCGACTCCCTCACCGCCGCAGGCCGCTTCGAGGACGTCACGTTCCAGGTCCGGGCCGGCGAGGTCGTGGGCGTTGCCGGCCTCGTGGGTGCCGGACGCACCGAGGTCGTGCGCGCCATCGCCGGCGCCGACCCCGTCGACTCCGGCACCGTCCGCATCGGGGGCGAGGACCTTCCCCACCACGACA
>CAJDUQ010000007.1_pt1 | contig 64010 bp, 60 predicted proteins | sample 7390901 | NCBI WGS metagenome assembly CAJDUQ01 (sample SAMEA7055691, study PRJEB34461) | soil metagenome | biome: terrestrial ecosystem; feature: Peninsula; material: soil | place: Antarctica | collected 2016 | reverse complement strand
AAGATCGACCAGATGCGCCTCGGCTTCACCATCATCCGGAACAAGATCCGGGAGGTCTGGGCCAAGGTCTACGAGTTCGTCGCGGCCCCGATCCGTCGGGCCGTCGACTGGGTGAAGACCAAGATCGACCAGATGCGCCTCGGCTTCACCATCATCCGAGACCGGATCCGGGATCTGTGGGCCAAAATCCGGGAGATGGTCCAGCGCCCGATCCGGCTGGCCGTCGACTGGGTGAAGACCAAGATCGACCAGATGCGGGCCGGGTTCGTCCTCATCCGGGACCGGATCCGGGTCGCGTGGGACCGACTCCGGGAGATGATCCAGAAGCCGGTCCGGCAGGGCGTCGACTGGGTCAAGAAGAAGGCCGGGTGCACACCGCACCCGGCCTTCCCACTATCCCGCGTACACCTGGGTGAGGATCCCAGGATCGAGGATGCGTTCCTCGGAGATCTCGAAGACTCCGAGCTCGGTGGTCAGTCGATCGAATTCGGTGACCTCTGTCGTGGACAGGGTCACATGCTCACGGTTGTCCTGCATGATTTCACCGCACCTTCTCGGTCGACGCGATTCCAGTGGTCTCACTCTAACCCACCGGGGTGCCGTCTAAGAGACGGACACCTTCTCTTCAACCGTCACAGCACGGTTTTGTTCCTCCTCCAGCGGGAAACGACGTGCGATGGAGGCGTAGATCGCGCCGGTGATGTTGTGGAGGACCGCGGCAACAGCACCCGGCAGGGCGGCCTCCGGGGAGAAGAACTTGGCCGACATACCGGAGGCCAGTCCCGCGGACTGCGTGCCCACCTCGACGGCCATCGTGCGGTTGTTGGACTCCGGCAGACGGAAGAGCCTGCCCGTGAGATAGCCGAGTGCATAGCCGAAGACGTTGTGCAGCAGGACCGCGACGAAGACGATCATTCCGACGACGGCGAGACGCTCGGTGTTGCCGGCCACCGTCGGGAAGACGACACCGCCGATACCGAGGATGGAGATCCACGGGAGCACCGGGGAGATGAGGCCGATCCACCGGTCGAGGAAGTAGCGCAGCACGAGGCCACCGATGACGGGCAGCAGGACGGTCTGCACGAGGGTGAGCGCCATACCCATGCCGTCGACCTCGGTGCGCTGGTTCGCCAGGGCGAGCATGAGCATCGGGGTGATGATCGGCGAGAGCAGCGTGGATACGGAGGTCATCGCGACGGACAGGGCGACATCGCCCTTCGCCAGGAACGTGATGACGTTCGAGGACGTTCCGCCAGGCACGGAACCGAGCATGAGCAGACCCACCGCCAGGGCCTCGTTGAGTCCGAGCATGCGGGCCACGGTGATAGCGGCCACGGGCATGATGACGAACTGCGCCACGACACCCAGCAGGATCGCCCACGGGCGGCGGGCGATCTCCTTGAAGTCCGGGATCGTCAGCGTCAGACCCATGCCGAACATGATGATCATGAGGAAGTAGGTGATGTACTGCGACCACGGCAGGAACGGGGCCGGGAAGAAGAAGGCTACGGCTGTACCGACCAGGATGAACAGCGGGAAGGCGGTCACCGCGATGGCAGCGGAACGGTCCTCGCGGGACCGGAAAAAGGCAGGCATGGGTCCTCCAGTGAAGATGGTTGAGGTCTCCTGTCATCGGCAGGTGGGGGTGGACTCATCCCGGTGTCAGAAGAATATCGCGGCAGGTGTGCCGAGATGACACTATAAGAGCACTATGCGCGCACCTTATCCATCAGGTGGCGCACGATCCGTGCACCGTCGACACGCAGTCCGTCGTGCTGGTGGTCGGCGCTCTCCCAGACGCGCAGGTCACGGAACTCGGCGGCGGTGGTCAGCGAGAGCTCCCGGGGCACGTAGATGTCGTCGCGGTAGACGGCTGCGGCACACACCGCCGGGGACGAGGCCAGCGCGGCCTCGTCATACTGCCTCTCCCACGCGGTGTGGGCGAGCTCATGTGCGGCCTCCCGGAACGTGCGGAGGGCGGGGTCCTCCTCGAACTGCCACGGGTAGATGTGCTCTCCGGTGAGGTAGAAGTGGTCGCTGCGGACGGGGTCCAGGTTCTCCCCGAAACCCTCGACCTCCTCACGGATGCGGTGAGCGGACCAGGCCGGGATGCCGGCGTAGATGGTCTCGTGGAGGGCGGCATAGAGGGGCGCGGATTCGAAGGACAGCCGCCCGCTCAACTCCGCCAGCGTGTCGCCCCGCAGGCGTTTCTCCCCTCCGAGGTGGTGGAAGGGGGCGTCGAGAAGCATGGCGAGGTTCTCGAAGCCCGCCGCCCGCCCGAGTTCGATGCCGATCGTGCGGAAGCGGCGGGAGCTGAGCCGCTCGCCGGTGGGCAGGCGCTCGTCAGAATTGTCGAGGTGATGGCAGATCTCACGGATGCGTTCCTCGGCGAAGGGCACCGTCTCGTAGAAGCGCTCGTGACGGCGTGCGAGTGCCGCGTAGGTCGCGCGATAGACCTCGTCAGCGTGACCAAGACCCGGCAGACCACCGGTGATGTAGGCGTAGCGGATCGCGTCGGGATGCAGCGACAGGTACGTGGTGATGCAGAAGCCGCCGAAGGACTGGCCGAGCACATCCCAGCGCTCGATGCCCAGGTACTCACGGAAGGCCTCGGCGTCGGCGACGATGTCGGAGGCGCGGAGGTGGGAGAGGTGGGTGGCGTCGAGAAGCGAGGTGTCACCGTGACGGTCGATGCGGGTTGAACGGCCGGTGCCGCGCTGGTCGAGGAGGAACACGCGGTGATCGGTGAGCACCTCGGAGAGCCAGCCCTCGAGCGAGGGGCGGGCGGGGAAACCGGGTCCGCCCTGGAGGAAAAGCAGGGGCGGCGCATCCACGGTGGCGGGGGTGGAGAGCTCGCGGCAGAACACCTCAATTGTCTCGCCCTCGTACCAGGGAACAGTGAGTGTGTGGTCGCGGACAGTGACGGAGCTGTACATTGCACCTACTTTAGAGTGTATGGACGACCTGTTGACCGCCGGCCGGATGTGCATCAGTCCGGCCGGAGCCCATGTGACCAGCACCGGTACGGACCTCGGGGAGCTGTTCTACCTCTCCTCCACCACCGGTTTCCCCATCCGCGGAGGCATCCCGGTCATTGCACCGGCCTTCGCGGATCTGCTTCCCGACGCCCCACGCCACGGCTGGGCCCGCACCTCCGACTGGCGGGTGACCACCGACGGCCACTGCTTCACCGCCACGCTCGACAACGAGGGGCTCCATCTCGAACTCGCGGCGCAGGAACTCAACGACGGTCTGCGCCTCAGCCTCACCGTGCGCAATGGCTCCGGGGCGGCGCGCACCCTGCAGGCGGGGTTCCACCCCTATTTCCTGGTCGGCGACGTCGAGAAGGTCACGGTCAGTGGTCTGGACGGGGTGTCCTTCCTCGACCGCATCACGGCCGGAGAAAACGTGCAGCAAGGGGAGGTCACGGTCTCGGGTCCGTACGACCGGATCTTCCGTGATTCCCGCCCGGCCGTCATCCACGACCCCGGGCTGGGCCGCCGGATCAGCGTGGTGGCAGAGGGGGCCGATGCCACCGTGGTCTGGAACCCGGGCCGTGAGGCCGCAGCCCGGATGTCCGATGTCGGCGACGGCGAGTGGTCCACTTTCCTCTGTGTGGAACCCGCCGTGCTCGGTGACGGGCTACAGGGCATCGAGCTCGCCGACGGCGCCTCCCACCGACTCACCATGACCGTCACCGTGGAGCCCCTCTGATCGGCAGTCTCCCGTCACCACGGACACCGGGTCCCGGGGCACGAGGACCGCGGCCTCGTCCCGGTCCGGGTCGCTCACGAGAACCGGGGAGAATCCGGAGGAGCCACCGTCATGTCAGTAGGCACGGGTCCCCTCATCGCGGGACCAGGTGAACTCCGGCAGCCTCCGGTCGAGGAGGTGGGCCGCGAACAGGGACATGTCCCGCGGAGTCGAACGCAGACCAACCACAGACAGGAACCTCTCCATCTCCCAGGGCTCGGCACCCCGTGGTGTCAACGGTGATGTCCCCGTCCTCCAGTCGGATGCGGAGCAGCTCTGCGGTGAACGTCCCGGTGATGGAGGCGATCTCGAACTCATCGGTGTGCCCGGTTCCGAGGCCGCCGTAGTCTGTCTCCGTTCCGTGCAGGACGAAGGCGGACACCTCGTGCTGCTCGTCCCCCAGGTGCTGCTGCAGGAAGAATCTCAGGTCACGGTCACCGGTGGACTCGGCCGACACCCGGGGCCGGTCCCGGAAGGCGTGGGCCAGGAGACCTTCCATGAAAACGAGGCCACGGCAGCGGTCACCACCTTCCGGGATGTGATGGGCACTTGTGGTCCTCGGCGGCGGAGATGACCACCAGCAGCGGAGTCAGACGGGCGCGTGGGCTCCGGTGGTGTCCCTGAAGGGCCCTGGCCACCCAGCCCACGTCGGCCACAGCTCATTGAGGTTGCGGTACGCGGCTCCGGAGGAACTGATCACCCCCTCTGGCACCAGGTCAACGACCGTGCGGAGGCCGTCGATCAGGCGGCGGAGGACCGCACCGTGTACCGGATGCGCCGGTGAGGACAGGCCGTGGATACTGTCTTCCCAGGCGACCTCGAGGAGGTGGTTGACCTCCCGGGTCCAGGAGCAGGTGATATCGGGTGAATTCCTTTCGATCTCCCCCGAGAAGGAGAGCCACCCACCGCCGGTCGCCCCTCCACGACCGGGCTGCCGTCGCGTCTCCCGAGTTGCTCGAGACGCTTCTCCAGCTCGGCGACCCGCGCTGCGAGCCCCCCTGCACTTCCGCGATGTTTTCCACAATTTCAACATCGCAGAATTTCAGGCGGGGTGTGCGCACCCGGCGGAAGGTCAGGCCTTCCTGATGGTGATCTGCCAGGAAGCGTCGCCGGTGGCGTGGAAGTCGGTGACGTCGTGACCGTTCTCTGCGGCCCACTGGGGGATGGTCTCGGTGCCCTGGGTGCAGTCGAAGTCAATGACCAGTTCCTCACCGGATTCGAGGGTGTTCAGCACGTCCTTGGTCTCGATGAGCGGGAACGGGCAGACGGCACCCATCTGGTCGAGGGAGTAGCGCCCCTCGGCGATGGGCTGCGCCTTGACCACGCGGGGGGCGGTCTTGAGGGCGACGGCACCGGTGGCGACGACCGGAGTGAAGGCCGGGGCGGAGGTGGAGAGGACCTCGTCCTCGGCGGAGCGGACCGGAGCGGCTGCCGGCCTGAGCCAGATCTTCGCGCCGGCACCGACACCGAGGGCGATGAAGAGTAGCGCGATCCAGCCCTGGTAGCTGAACAGTGCGGTCTGAACCATGCCGTTGCCGACTGTGCAGCCCCCGGCCAGGGAGGCGCCGACGCCCATCATGACACCGCCGACGACGGCGCGGGTGGCGGTGACGGCGTTCGGCACACGGAGGCGGAACTCACCGGTTGCGCGGGCTGCGGCGAAGGCTCCGATGAACAGGCCGAGGACGAGCATGACGCCCCAGTCGACGCGCTCGAGGTCGCCGGTGACGATGAAGTTGGCGATGTTGCCGGACGGGCCCGTGATGCCCAGGCCGGAGTTACGGCCGGCGGCAGCGGACAGCGGCCAGGCGATGACACCGATGACACCGACCAGTGCGCCGGCGGTGTAGATGTGCAGCGGACGCTTCCAGAAAGGCACGTTCTGCAGGGTGGCGGCCTTCTTCTCGGTGGCCAGGAAGTAGCGGGCAGCCAGAGCGGTGCCGATGGCCAGCGGGACGGCGAAGAACCAGACGGAGACGCCGAAAGTGGCGGGCAGGGTGGTCAGCCCGGTGTCGACCGATTTCATGCCGACGTTGAGCCAGTTGAGGGCGCCGGTCTGCATCGCGGAGGCGGACAGGGCGTAGAAGATGAGCGCGATCCACGAGCCGATGAGGCCCTCCGCGGAACGGAACCAGGTTCCGGAGGCGCAGCCGCCGGCCAGGATGATGCCCAGACCGAAGACGAAGCCACCGACGACGACGGCGAGCGGGGCGAAGTCGGGCGCCGACGGGGTGATGACACCTGCGCTGGTGAGCGCGGCGACGCCGACCGCGTGCACCGAGATGACGATGAACAGCGCGACGACGGCGCGCCAGGACTTCTGCAGGAAGATGTCGCGGAGCATGCCCGTGACACAGAACCGCCCGCGCTGCATGACGATGCCGAGGACTGCACCCACGGCCAGACCGGTGAGGATCATGGATCCGCCTTTCATGTGATGTTTCGTTGTTGAACCGAAAGGTACACCACTACAAACCGGACTGTCTAGTTTTGCAGACAGTTCTGTTCATTCCGGTTCAGGGCCTATCCTGAGTCACATGATCGAGAAGCTCCCTCCGAGGCCCAGCCCCTGGCAGCTGTTCACGGCCTTCCACGCCCCCGGCCCCCGCTGGCCGGGGGCGTTGCGTGCCGGACTCGCGATGGGATTGCCCGGCACGCTCGCCCTGCTCCTGGGATTCGAGTCGGAACTGCTGCTCATCGCGGCCGGCTCCTTCACCGTCATCCACGGCGAGGGCTACGCGTACCGTGCGCGATGGAAGGTGCTGCTCACAGCGGGTGCCTTCTTCATCACGGGTGCGGTGGCGGGGGCATTTGTCGGCACGGTCGTGTGGAGTCAGATCGACGCCGGGGCCACCCGATGGTGGCTGCTGCTCACGGTGGTCTTCACCACTGCCATCGCCGGAATCGGTGTGTTCATCGCCAACGCCCTGCGTCTACCGCCTCCGGGGCCGTGGTTCATCCTGCTGGTCACGGGCGCGTCGACCATGACCCACCGGCTGGGACTCAACCCGGTGGAGGTCGGCGCCTGGGCGGGCGTCGGTGTGCTCAGCTCGGCCCTCATCGGTATGGCCCCGGCGCTGGTCAATCCCCGCGGACCGGAACAGCAGGCGGTGCGGGTGCTCGAGGAGACGGTGGCGGACATCAACGGGCACATGAGCGTCGCCAAGCTGCATCAGGCCCAGACCGCGCTGACCAACGCCTGGTTCCTCCTCGCCGACGCAGGGGCGATCCATGCCGGACGGATCGTCGACGCCTCCGGCCTGGCGGAGCGCACCCTGGCTGCCCAGCTACGGCTCGCGGGCACCGACAGCCGGGCCGTCGACGAGCTCTCGGACAACAAGAACCTCATCGACGTGGACCGGGCCCGGGTGCCGCACACGCGCCCGTCGGTCAGCTACCGCCTGTATCGGTCGGTCCACGTGGACAGCCATGCGATGATGACCGCCTCGCGGGTCGTTCTCGCGTGCCTCGGGGCCGGCGTCACCAGCATCGCCCTGGGCTTCGACCGCCCCGACTGGGCGATCGTGTCTGCCCTGCTGATCCTGCAGTGGGGGCCGGACAAGGTCCCCGGCACGGTGCGCGGTGTGCACCGCCTGCTGGGGTCCGTGCTCGGAGTGGTGCTCTTCGGCGGTCTCCACCTGATCGGGGTCCAGGGGTGGACGCTCATGCTGGCACTGTCCGTGTGCCTGTTCTTCTCGGAGATCTTCGTCACCCGCAACTACGCGCTGGCCGTCATCTTCACCACCCCGGTCGCACTCATGCTCGGCGGCGCGCTCGACGACACCCTCGCCGTGACGATGAGCGAGCGTGTCATCGAGATCGTGTTCTCCGTCGTCTTCGCCCTCATCCTGCTGTGGCTGTACCGACCCGACGCCGAGCCCGCCCACCACCTGCGTCTGCAGGTCCGTTGCCGCCGGGTGATGGGTTCCCTGCTCGGAGCGCTGCTCACCGCAACACCGGACCAGGCCCTGGAACAGCGCCGCGACCTGCAGTACGAGCTGCTGAGCGAACGCCGGGCCGCCCAGTCCCTGGCCCGCAACAATCCCGAGACCGCCGAGGCCCGTTGGAACGACCATCTGGAGCTGCAGCGTGCAGGCTACGCCCTGCTCGACTACTGCGAGGCCCACGGCGACACCCGACTGCCCATCGGCGACATCCAGGCCGTCGCAGAGAGGATCGACACCCACCATGCATGAGGCCCTGCCCCCGCGCCCCGGCTTCTGGGACCTGTTCACCGCCGTCAACTCCCCCGGCACCCGCTGGCCCGGTGCGCTGCGTGCCGCCCTCACCCTCGCGCTGCCCGGCTCGGTCGCCCTGTTCCTCGGCTACGACGCCGAGATGCTCCTCATCGCCGCCGGCGGCTTCGCCGTCATCCACGGCGAGGGCCATCCGGTACGCACCCGCTGGCGGGTCATGGTCATCGCCGGGCTGCTGCTGGTGACGGGCGCGGTGGCGGGCGCGTTCGTCGGTTCAGTGGTGTGGGAACACGGCGGTCGCTGGTGGCTGCTGCTCGCCGCCCTGTTCACGGCCAGTGCCGCCGCCCTCGGTGCCTTCGTGCAGAACGCCCTGCGCCTGCCGCCGCCGGGCTGCTTCTTCATCATCATGGTCACCGGCGGGTCGACGATGGTCGCCCGCCTCGGATTCAACCCCCTCGAGGTCGGCGCCTGGGCGAGCGTCGGTGCGGTGAGCGGCATCATCCTCGGCATGCTCTCCGGCGGGAAGGCCGAGTACCAGGCGGTGGACACACTGGAGAAGGCGGTGGAGGACTTCGCGGAGGGCGAGGCGAGCGTCGCGAAGCTGCACCAGGCACGCACCGCCCTGTCCAACGCCTGGAACATGCTTGCCGACGCCGGCGTGATCCGCGCCGGACGCATCGTCGACGATTCCCGCGGTGAACTCGTGCGCCGGACGCTCACCGCCCACCGGCGGCTCGCTTCCCTCAACACCCCGTCCGACAACCCCGAGGAGCTGACCGACACCCCGAACTTCATCGACCTCACGCGGACGACGATCCCGCACACGCGGCCGTCGATGAGTTACCGCCTCTACGGTGCCCTCCATCGTCACAGCCACGCGACGACGACCGCCTGGAAGGTGTTCGCCGCGGCCATGTCCGCCGCCGTCGTCGGCACCGCGCTCGGTTTCGACCGACCGGACTGGGCGGTCGTGTCCGCGCTGCTCATCCTGCAGTGGGGGCCGGAACGCCTGCCGGGTACGATCCGCGGACTGCACCGACTGCTGGGGTCCGTGCTGGGGATCGGCCTGTTCACCATCCTGCACCTGCTCGATCTCAACCTGTGGGGGCTGCTGCTCGCGCTGGCGGTGTGCCAGTTCTTCGCCGAGATCTTCGTCGTGCGCAACTACGTCCTGTGCGTCATCTTCACCACTCCCCTGGCGCTGATGATGGGCAACGCACTCGCGCTGCCGCTCGGCGAGACGATCATCTCCCGTACCGCCGAGGTGCTGCTCTCGGTGGTCTTCGCCGTGGCTCTCCTGTGGGTCAGCCTGCGCGACCCCGAGCACCACGCCCACCTGATGCAGCGCAGTCGTGAGTCGATGATGACGCTGCTCGGCGCACTGCTGGCAGACACACCTGACCGGGCTCTCGCACAGCGCCGGGACCTGCAGTTCGAGCTGCTCGGCGAGCGTCGTGCCGCGCAGTCGCTGGCGGCCAATCTCCCGGAGACGGCCGCCGCCCGCTGGAGTGAGCACCTCGCTCTGCAGAGTGCGGGGTACGCGCTGCTCGACCGGTGCAACGCCCATCCTGACACGCGGCTGCCCATCGGCGACATCCAGGCCGTCGCCGACCGGCTCAGCTGAACAGGATCCGCTGCACGGCGTCCTGGCGGGCCGGCTTCATCCCCCAGGCGTCCTGACCGACATCGACCAATCCCTCCCCCGTGTCCGGGTCGGAGGAGTGCAGGTGCCCGTGGACAATCCACTCGGTCTCCAGGCGCACCTCGTCGTGACGCGAGGCCATGCCCGGGTGGTCCATGCCGGGACGCGGGAAGTGGTTGAGGTAGACGTTGCGGCCCTCCCACTTGAGCTTCTGGTACGCCTGCACCGAATGAAACACGTCGAGAAACATCCGCTGCGTCTTGTGCGCGGAACGGTGGATCGGATGGCACGAGTCGTGATTGCCCGGGATGAGGTGCATCTCCAGGTGCGCACCGTGGACCTTCAGCAGCTGCAACGCGCGGCGCTCCTCCTCCGAGGAACCTCGCGAGAGGTCCCCGAGGATCCACAGACGGTCACCGGCCGGCAGGTCACGGATGCCCGTGAGCACCGCGTCATCGTGCTCGTCAACGTCCCCGAAGCCCCGCAGCCGGGCCACGAACTGGTGTCCGAGATGCAGGTCGGAGGTCAGCCACACGCGCATGGTCATTCACCCGCCGCGATCTGTTCCAGGGCCTGGGTGAACACCTCGACGGGCTGCGCCCCGGAGACCGCCAGTCGACCGTCAAACACGAAGAAGGGCACGCCCTGCACCCCGATCTGGCGGGCCTGGGCGATGTCCTCCATAACCTCCTGGGAGTAGGCGGACTCGTCGGCGAGCACCGATTCAACATCCTGCTGGCGCAGCCCCACCTCAGCGGCCAGGGCGCGGAGTTCGTCGTGGTCGGCGATGTTGCGGCCCTGCGTGAAGTAGGCGAGTTTGACCCGCTCGTTCCACTCGATCCCGAGGTCGTCCTCCCTGGCGAGGACGCCGAGGCGGTGGGCGGTCATGGTGTTGACCATGTGGGACTCCCGCCAGTTGAAGTCCAGGCCGACCTGGGCCGCGCGGGCGGCGAGGCCGTCATTCATGGCGACGACCTGTTGCTCGCTCATGCCCTTGACGCGCGTGAGGTAGTCCAGCGCGTTGCCGGTGGACTCGTGGGGGGCCTCCGGGTCGAGCTGGAAACTGCGCCACACGATCTCCACGTCCTCTCGCCCCGCGAACTTCTCCAGGGCGAGGTTCAGGTGCCGCTCGCCGACCGTGCAGAAGGGGCAGATGTAATCGGACCAGATATCGATACGCATGCCCCCCATAATGCCTGTCAGCGTTCCCAGACGCGGTGCTGCTCCAGCAGCGGGGTCAGCGTCCGGACCGCTTCCCCCAGCGTGTGGAGGGTGACCACGCCCGGCGCGCCGGTGTCGACGGGCACCCCGTCCAGCCCTGCCATCAGTGCGATCGCCTTCTGGTGGCGGAAAGCCTCAGCCAACAGGACGGCCACCTCAGGTCGGTCGGCGAGGTCGGCGACGACGACGGCGTCGAATTCAACGGACCGTGCCGTGTCGTAGGTGCGGTTGATCGGTGTGTCGCCGTGCGTGCCACCATGCTCGCTGACGACCAGCGGCACCATGCCGGCCTCTGCGACCGCTGCGACGAGCTCGGCGACCTGCGCCGTGGACGTCTCCTCCGTGATGAGGATGCCGATCTGACGGCCGTCCACCGGCCAGGTGCGACCGATCTGGGACAGTGCCGGGCTCGGGGTGACGTCGGGGAGCTTCGCCTTTTCCGGAGCGGGCAGTCCCAGGTTCTTCGCGACGGTCGCCGCCAGCCCCGTGTCGATCCGCGCCAGATTGTCGAGCTGACGGATCTTGATCGCCTCCTCGTGGCACTTGCCCAGCTCGAAGGAGTAGGCGGCGGCGATGTGCTCCTGCTCGGTCTCCGTCAGGGAGAGGTAGAACAGTCGGGCCTGCGAGAAGTGGTCGTCGAAACTGGCCGGCTGCTCGCGGGTGATGGTGGCTTCGGGCAGGGCCACGGGGACGTCGATACGCGCGCCTCCGGTGACGGGCAACGGGTTGCCGCCGTCAAGTGAGTTCGGGTGGTACGGGGCGACACCCGTGTGTGCACCGACCTGGTGCATACCGTCACGGAACATGTCGTTGACCGGTGCCTGCGGCCGGTTGATGGGCAGCTGGTTGAAGTTCGGTCCGCCCAGGCGGGAAATCTGCGTGTCAATGTAGGAGAACAGGCGGCCCTGCAGCAGCGGGTCAGCGGTGACGTCGATGCCGGGCGGCAGGTGTCCGGGGTGGAACGCGACCTGCTCGGTCTGCTCGAAGTAGTTGGTGGGGTTGGCAACCAGGGTCATGGTGCCGACGATCTGCACCGGGGCCAGTTCCTCCGGGACGAGCTTGGTCGGATCGAGCAGGTCAATCCCCTCGAAGGTCTCCTCCGGGGTGTCGGGGAAGACCTGGAGGCCGAGATCCCACCGCGGGAAGGCACCGGACTCGATGGCATCTGCCAGGTCGCGACGGTGGAAATCCGGGTCAACGCCACCGGTGATCTGCGCCTCCTCCCAGATCTGGGAGTGGACACCCAGGTGGGGCTTCCAGTGGAACTTCACCAGGGACGTCTCGCCGGCGTCATTGGTCATGCGGAAGGTGTGGACGCCGAAGCCCTCCATCATGCGCAGCGAACGCGGGATGCCGCGATCGGACATGTTCCAGATGGTGTGGTGCTGCGCCTCGGTGTGCAGGGAGACGAAGTCCCAGAAGGTGTCGTGAGCGCTCTGCGCCTGCGGGATCTCGCGGTCCGGGTGGGGCTTGCCCGCATGGATGATGTCGGGGAACTTGATGCCGTCCTGGATGAAGAACACCGGCATGTTGTTGCCCACCAGGTCCCAGGTGCCCTCGTCGGTGTAGAACTTGGTGGCCCAGCCACGGGTGTCACGGACGGTGTCGGCGGAGCCGCGGGAGCCGAGGACCGTCGAGAAGCGGACGAACACGGGGGTCTCCCTGCCGTCCCGGAACACCCCCGCGGAACAGATGTCGGCGGCGGCCCCGTTCGCACGGAAAATGCCGTGGGCTCCGGCGCCGCGGGCGTGAACGACACGCTCCGGGATGCGTTCGTGGTCGAAGTGGGTGATCTTCTCACGCAGATGATGGTCCTGGAGAAGTACCGGGCCTCGGGGGCCCGCCTTGAGGGAGCGGTCGGTCACGGGGACGCGGGTGCCGGTGGAGGTGGTGAGATATTCGCCCTGCTGCGCCCGCGGATCGGGACCCCCGCCGGGATGGTAGGGACAGCCGGTGGCGGTCACCTGTGCGGGGGCCATCTGATCGTTTTTGGGTGGTAGCGGCCGGGTCGGGGTGGTCGGTTCCTCCACGGGTGCGGGCCGCGAAGCGGGGACACCGGGTACCTGGTGTGTGTTCTTGTCTGTCAAGGGTCGTCCTTTCATCGGGGAGCGCCATCTTACGCTTGAATGAACCGTCACTTATGTGACCGCAGGTACCTGCAGTGGGCGCCACACATCAATCGAAAGACATTCAGCATGAACGGACCTGACCACCTCCCTCACCCCACCAGGACATCGTCAAAAAGATGCGCAGCGAATGCTTCGTCATGTTCACCTCCCGCCCCGACACCGGACGCCTCCGCCCCCATGACCCCGCTGGAGATCACCGACACGGCCGACGCCCACTTCTCCATCTCGTTGCACACCGGCCATGCCGGCGACCTGCGCCACGACGCCCCCGTGAATCTCGCATTCACCGACAACTCCACCCGTCTCTCCGTCGCCGGCACAACCTTCTTCGACGGCACCGAGGACCCGGATCCCGGGGGTCCTCCGCGTCACCACGGAGACCACGCATCTGTGGAATCCGTCGACTTCGCGAAGATGAGGATCGCCGACGACCGCCCGGAGGGTGAGTCCGGAACCCTCACCCTGTGGAGACGGAAACTTGTCCTTTGACACAGGGCCTCGGAATAATAAACATCTCCTGAAACCAACGGGTCTGGAAACGGGCTCCGAAAGGTACACACACGTGTCATCACAGCCCCCGTCCATCCCCCCGCAGTATCCGCATGACCTCCACCCCGGCCTCGTCCCGGGCATCGACATCGATGACCAGCGCCAGCGTTTCGGCCTCGACCGGATCGTCTTCTCCATCACCGCGGTGGCCGTCGTCTCCTTCATCGCCTGGGGTGTTCTCGCCCCGGAGTCGGTGTCGGCGACGTCGGCCACCGCCTTCGACTGGGCCATCGTCAATGCCGGATGGCTCCTCAACGTCACCATGGCACTCGGTCTCATCGTCATGATCTACATCGGATTCTCCCGCCTCGGCAGGATCCGCCTCGGCACCGACGACTCCGAACCCGAGTACAGTCGTTTCTCCTGGGTGGCCATGATGTTCGGCTCCGGCATCGGTGTGGGCATCTTCTTCTACGGCCCCTCGGAACCGCTCGCCTACTTCGTCTCACCCCCGCCGCACACCGTCGACGCCGGCACGCCGGAGGCCGTCCACCAGGCGGTCGCGCAGGCGCACTTCCACTGGGGGCTGTCACCATGGGCGATGTACGCCCTCGTGGGCGGCGCCATCGCCTACAGTTCTTATCGACGCGGCCGCGTCCCCCTCATCTCCTCGGTGTTCAGGCCGCTCCTCGGGTCGAAGCGCACCGACGGCCCCGTCGGTCGGTTGATCGACATCCTGGCGATCATCGCCACCCTCTTCGGCACCGCCGCCACCCTGGGACTCTCCGCCGTCCAGATCGGCCAGGGTGTGGAGATCGTCTCCGGTGCCGGGCCCCTGACCAACAACGCGCTGCTCATCATCATCGGCGTCCTCTCCGTGGGCTTCATCGTCTCCGCGGTGTCGGGGGTGACCCGCGGCATCCGCTGGCTGTCCAACATCAACATCTCACTGACCCTGGGTCTGATCGCCTTCGTGTTCCTCCTCGGCCCGACCCTCTTCCTGTTCAACCTCATCCCCTCGGGCCTCGCCATCTACATCGACGAGCTGCTGCCGATGATGAGCCGATCACTGTCCTGGGGTGAGGAGACCGTGGAGTTCCAGGGATGGTGGACCGCCTTCTACTGGGCCTGGTGGATCGCCTGGACGCCGTTCGTCGGCATGTTCATCGCCAAGATCTCCCGCGGTCGCACCCTGCGCGAGTTCGTGCTGGTCACCATGTTGGCACCGACGGCGATCATCATCCTCGCGTTCACCGTCTTCGGCGGCACCGCCATCCGCCTGGGACAGGGCGGGACAGCCGGTTTCGACGGTTCCTCCTCCCCTCAGCAGGTGCTCTTCGACATGTTCGGGCAGCTTCCACTCTCCCAGTTCACGCCGTTCCTGCTCATGGCGGTGCTGGCGATCTTCTTCGTCACGTCGGCCGACTCCGCGTCGGTGGTCATGGGCACGATGTCCTCCCGGGGCAACCCCTCCCCCGGCAGGATCGTCGTGGTCTTCTGGGGTCTGTGCATGATGGGCATCGCCGTGGTCATGCTGCTCGCCGGAGGGGAGACCACCCTCACCGCGCTGCAGAACCTCACCATCCTCATCGCTCTGCCGTTCTCGGTGGTGCTGCTCGTCATGATGGTGGCCTTCGTCATGGACCTGCGCACCGACCCCGCGTTCATCCGCCGCACCTATGCGCGGGCGGCTGTCGAGAATGCCGTGGTCCGTGGACTGGAGGAGCACGGTGACGATTTCGAGTTCTCGATCGGCTCCGCGCCCGAGGGCCGGGGTGCGGGAGCCGACTTCGACTCCACCGCCGAGAAGGTCACCGGGTGGTACCGCCGCACCGACGAGGACGGCGAACCCATCGAGTGGGTGGACACAAAGCAGTAACACAACCTTCGCAAACCTTTACTCCTCCACCCCGAGTGGCTAACGTGTGATCTACGCAACACATACGGGGATACTGGAAGGAGGCGCCATGGACCTCAAGCTACAGGTGAGGACGCAGCAGTTCACCGCCGAACTTGTCCGGGCGATGCCGCAGCTGCCCGTTGCCCAGGCTGTCTCCGCGGCGCTGCAGATGGCCGATTCCCTGGACCTGAACCGTTACGAGGATTTCAGCGCCCTCGTCGCGCTGGCCGACAGCCTGCAACTGCGCCCCGCCTTCGAGTGGGAGTTGTTCGGCTATGCACCGATGAAGGATGCCGTCCCGATCCGCCTCGAGGTTCCGCACGAGCCGGGCCGGGACCGGCGGATCCGTTTCGAGGACCATTACCTGTCCATCCACATGCGTCGCGTCCACCCGCCGGCAGTCCACCTCTTCGACTACCGCGACACGGTCGTCGGCTGGCGGAAACGACTCGGCCACGCCACCTGTCCGACATTGGACTACGCCGAGTTCGCAGAGGCCGCCGCCAACCGTCGACTGCCGTTGCGCCGCGTGGAGATGCTCGGCAACCTGTGGAAGATCGGCGCCGTCGCCACGTGGGAGCGTGAGCGGGAGGGTGAGACCTCCTGGTGCCATGTCCAGCGTCACCCGCTGCCGGGCGAATCGCCGCATCCACAGATGACCGAGCACGACGCCTGGTACCGCCTGCGTATCCACCCGGACGTCGGCCGGGACGTCGTCGTCGAGATCGCACGCTGCCTGGCGGAGATCCACCTGGGGTATGTCGAGAAGCTGTGGGAGGCGCCGGGCACCGACGGCACGCAACGCGGCCCGGAATCCGAGGCCGCCGCCTACATCGCGCTGGAACGCCTGTGGATCCCGCAGCGCAGCCGCCGCACCGACTGGTACCGCCGCTACACCGCCGGCGAACCCATGGCCGCAGAGTTCCGCTGGGACGCCGTCTACCGCGCCGCGCAGCAGGTGGAGGACCTCCTGCGTGGCGACACCACACCAGTCACCGCCTACACTGGAGTCCCGTAAGTACATAACATAGAACTACTCATAAGGAGCGGTGTTGCAGCGATACACCGCCGGTGAGAAGAATCTGGCGGTGAGCTTCGCGTTCATCGCCGGTTTCGTCGACTCCATCGGCTTCATATTCCTCGGTGGCGTGTTCCTGTCATTCATGTCGGGTAACACCACCCGCATCGCCACAGCCGTGGTCGACGGCAACGCCGACCTGGCGTGGCTCGCGGGCTCCGCGGTGATCTTCTTCCTCCTCGGTGTCATGGAGGGCGCGCTCGTCCGGCGCCTGGCCAAGCGTCGGGTCCGGCCGGACCAGGTCCGTGAGGTCGTCATGGTCAACATGTGCGTCCTGTTCACCCTGTCGGCCCTGCTCGTCGTGCTCGACGCACCCCGCGCCGCCATCGTCGTCGCCTCCCTCGGCATCGGTTCGATGAACTCGATCTTCGAGCGCGAGGGCGAGGTGTCCATCCCCCTGACCTACATGACGGGCACCCTGGTGAAGATGGGCCAGCGTTTCGTCGACGCCTTCTTCGGCGGTTCCCACCGCGAGTGGCTGGGGCACCTGAAGATGTGGGCGGGCCTGACCACGGGCGCCTTCACCGGTGCGCTGGTCTACCGCTATCTGGGCATCCAGTCGCTGTACGTGGTGTCCCTGCTCACCTGGTCGGTGACGGGTGTCGCACTGGCCCTGCGCATGTGGGCCCGCCGCCACGCGATCGGTTCTGTGGTGAAGGTCAGCGTCGACCCCTACTAGAACGCGGGTATCCTGGTGCGACATGCGCCTGACGACACCACTCCTGTTTGCGGCACTCCTCCTCGCGCCGGCCCCCGCCCTCGCGGAGATCCCCCTGCGGGAGTCGCTGGCCACCTCCAGCCGGGACGTCGACGCCACCGGTGCGCTGCTGGACACCACGGTCAACTCGCTGGCCGGTGTCGGCTCCTCCGAGCTGCCACTGCCCGCCGTTGACGCGGACCCCCGTTTCCCGCTGCCGGTCACCGACACCATCCGCAGCCCCGGTGTGCTGCACCGCGAGATCGTCGACGCGGACACCCGCCTCGAACGCTGGTCCATCGCCTCGCCGGCCATGAAGCGCGCCGTCGACGTGCAGGTCATCCGCGCGCCCGACGCGAAGGTCCCCGCCCCGCTGCTTTTGCTTCTCGACGGCGTCGACTCCCCCTCCGACAGCGACTGGGTCACCCAGGGCCGCGCGCCGGAGGTCTTCCGCGACGAGAACGTCACCGTCATCATGCCCACCGACGCCACCGCCTCCATGTACTCCGACTGGGTCGCCGACGACCCGGTCCTCGGCCGGCAGATGTGGGAGACCTTCCTCACCGCGGAGCTGCTCCCGCTTCTTGACTCCCACCCCGACATCCGCTCCAACGGCCGTCACGGCATCGGCGGATTGTCGATGGGTGCCTCCGGGGCCCTCCACCTGGCGGCCCACCACCCGGACCTCTTCGACGGCGTCTTCGGGATCTCCGGCTGCTACTCCCCACTCACCCCCATCGGACACCAGACGACGAATCTGGTGGTCACCTCCCGCGGCGGCACCCTGGAGAACCTGTGGGGCCCCTTCGGGTCCCCGGAGTGGCACTACCACGACACATCCGCAGACCCGGAGGGACTACGGAATATGGCCGTCTACCTCTCGGCTGCTACCGGCGCCCTGGAGGGCGATGAGCTGGAGCAGTTCCTCGACAGGTCCCACCCGGCCACCTCCATGGGCGTTCTGCTCGAGCGCGGCACCCTGACCTGTACGGAGGAACTAGACCGGGCCATGCGGGAACGGGGCATGACACACCAGGAAGTGGTGTACCGCGATGCCGGGGCCCATAACTGGATCCACTTCCACAGCGAACTGCGGCCCGCCTGGGAGGCGGTCCGGGATGCACTCCACTGACCCGGGGTCCGCTCCCGTGCATGCTGAAGTTGACCCGGACTGTTCTCGCCCGCACCGCAGTGGTGCCGCCGCTCCCCCTCACCGCAACTGCCCAGGAACTCCCGGAGATACCGGCGGACTCTGACACAGCTCCGCGCGATCTCGTGGTCAGCTCCAACAATGATCCGGCCTCTCCGGCCGCTGCTTTCCCCCTCGACCCGGCCGGCCGGCAGAACGCACACATCACGGTGACGATGCGCGACGGCGACGTCGCCAACCTCTACGGCCCCGAGGGCGGCCAGCGCGTCCACCTCGCCACCGCGAACGGTGTCTTCGCCCCGGAGGATGTCGCCGACCAGGCCACCGGCAACTGGTTCGACACATCCTCCGGCGCCCTCCTGAAACGCAGATCATTGGAGCGCACCCGACAGCTGGAGGAGACCCCGGGCGACGCCCGGGCCTGCGCATCAACTACCCCCGCCACCGACACCTGCGCCCCGCCTGGGAACACATCAGACCGGCACTGTTCTGAGTGTGACGCTGGGAGATTGTCCGTAGCGACGTCGATACGCGGTGGCGAACCGGCCCAGATGGGCCATTCCCCAGCTCAGCGCGATGTCCGTGACGGTGGCACCTGAGTGCGGGTCCGCGGCCGACAGCTCCTCATGGATCACCGCCAGGCGGACACTGCGCAGATATTCGATCGGTGACACCCCGTATTCCTCACGGAAGTCACTCTGCAGAGTGCGCACCCCGCACCCGGCCACCGCCGCGATCTCGGCGACGGTCCAGGGCCGGGCGGGGTCGGCCTCGAGGGCCTCGACGGCGCGGCGGAGACGGGCCGGGGTCGCCCGCGGGCCGACGGACCGCTCCTCCGCGAGCACCAGGGCCAACCCGCCGGCCAGAGCAGCCGCCAGGTTGGATCTGACCAGGGGGTGTCCCGTGAGGAGGCCGCCCGCGGCGCAGGAGACGATGCTGCGACAGAGCTCCTGCCACTCCCGTCCCGCCCCGGTGGACAGGTCGATGACGGCCGGGATGGTCGGCGACGCAACCCCTGCCAGTTCGAGCTGGTTGCGCAGGTAGTCCGCACCGATGCGGACCCCGAGCATGCCCACCTCCGCGCCCCAGTGGGGGAAGCTGACCGGAGTGTCCGGCGGACAGACCACCGCCTGGTTCGCGACCGCCCGGTCACGACCATGAGGTCCGTACACGGTGAGGCGCCCCCGCAACGGAAGATTGACGGCGAAGGCGCCCTCGTGCTCCGTCTCCACACTCACCGCCGCTCCCCAGTTCAGTCGGACCAGCGAGACCTCCCCGAGTCCCCGGTAGGTCAAACCGCTGCCACCGAGGAGAGCCTGGGACTCCATCCGCACGGTGTGCGGGAAATAGTGACGCTCGGTGACCTGGGACAACTCTCGGAACGAGGTCGGACTGGTGACACAATCGTCCACGATTCCTCACCTCTCCCTGAAATTTTCGTAATGCGGACAGTCGTGCGCAGACCGGATTTCCACTGTGGTTCAGGACCCTTATTCTGCTAACTGTGACCTTGATCATAGGCACATTCTTCGCAGAAAGGACACCCCCATGACGGAAGGACGAAAACTCCGCAACGTCTTCGGGCAGTTCGCGAGCGGTGTCACCGTGGTGACCACCACCGCCGACGACGGTACCCCGCACGGCGCCACCGTCACCGCGTTCACGTCGATCTCGCTGGAACCACGCCTGTGCCAGGTGACGCTCACCCGGACCTCGAAGGCGTGTGCCGTCCTCGGCAACACCAACTTCGCCGTGAACATCCTCGCCGCCGACCAGGACGACGTCGCCCTCCACTTCGCCGGTCGCCCCCGTAGCGAACCGATCCAGTGGGGCAACCATGAGATCGCCCCCTCCCTCGACGGCAACCTCGCCACCCTGTGGTGCCGCCCCTGGGCCCAGTACGACGGCGGCGACCACATCATCTTCCTCGGTGAGATCGTCGACGCCGAGATCGCCGAGCACCGCGAGCCCCTGCTCTTCTTCCGCTCCACCTTCCACGACATCGGCCCCACCACCCACACCGGCCTGTGGACCCACAGCGGAGACGACCCCCTCACCGGCTGGTTCGGCGCCAACGCCGACCTCCGCCCCCTCACATAGACAAAGGAGCACACCATGATCCCCTTCGACGGCACGACCAACCCGGCCGCCGGCCACCCCGCCAACCAGAAGCAGACCTACGCCTCCCGTCCCATGACGGGCGACGAGTACATTGAGTCGCTCCGCGACGGCCGCGAGGTGTGGCTCCACGGCGACCGCGTCAAGGACGTCACCACCCACCCTGCCTTCCGCAACTCCATCCGGATGGTCGCCCGCCTCTACGACGCGATGCACGAGGGACCGCACGTCGACAAGCTCACCGTCCCCACGGACACCGGCAACGGCGGTGTGACCATGCCCTTCTTCAGGGCGCCGACCAGCGTGGAGGACATGATCAAGGAGCGCGACGCCATCGCCACCTGGGCGAGACTCACCTACGGCTGGATGGGCCGCAGCCCCGACTACAAGGCGTCCTTCCTCGGTACCCTGCACGCCAATCGCGAGCTTTACGAGCCCTTCGGCGACAACGCCGAGCGCTGGTACCGCGAGTCCCAGGAGAAGGTCCTCTACTGGAACCACGCCATCATCAACCCGCCGGTCGACCGCCAGCTCCCGCCGGACGAGGTCGGTGACGTGTACATGAAGGTGGAGAAGGAGACCGACGCCGGCCTCATCGTCTCCGGAGCGAAGGTCGTGGCCACCGGCTCCGCCATCACGAACTACAACTTCATCGCCCACTACGGACTGCCCATCAAGAAGAAGCAGTTCGCCCTCATCTGCACCGTCCCCATGGACGCACCCGGCATCAAACTCATCTCCCGCGCCTCCTACGCGCAGAACGCCGCCGTCACCGGCACCCCCTTCGACTACCCGCTGTCGAGCCGCATGGACGAGAACGACGCCATCTTCATCTTCGACAAGGTCCTCGTCCCCTGGGAGAACGTCTTCATGTACGGCGACGTGGAGAAGATCAACGCATTTTTCCCGCAGTCCGGATTCCTCCCCCGCTTCACCTTCCAGGGCTGCACCCGCCTGGCCGTCAAGCTCGACTTCATCGCCGGCCTGCTCATGAAGGCCCTCGACGCCACCGGTTCCGGCGGCTTCCGCGGCGTGGAGACCCGCGTCGGCGAGGTCCTCGGCTGGCGCAACCTCTTCTGGTCACTCACCGAGTCCATGGCGCGTGACCCCGAGGAGTGGAAGAACGGCACGCTGCTGCCCAAGCTCGAGTACGGCCTCACCTACCGCATGTTCATGATCCAGGGCTACCCGCGCATCAAGGAGATCATCGAGCAGGACGTCGCCTCCGGCCTCATCTACCTGCCGAGCTCCTCCGTCGACTTCCAGACCCCCGAGATCCGCCCCTACCTGGACAAGTACGTCCGTGGCTCCGACGGCATCACCGCCGTCGACCGCGTCAAGGTGATGAAGGCCCTGTGGGACTCCATCGGCTCCGAGTTCGGCGGCCGCCACGAACTCTACGAGCGCAACTACTCCGGCAACCACGAGAACGTCAAGCGTGAGCTGCTGCTCGCCGCAAACAACCGCGGCTCCGCCGCCGAGATGCGCGGCTTCGCAGAGCAGTTCATGTCCGAGTACGACCTCGACGGCTGGACCGTCCCCGACATGATCTCCGGAGACGACGTCTACGCCTACGGCAAGAAGTAGAGGAAGAAGATGCTTGTCGACGCCCCTCTTGCGGGGCGTCGACAAGCATCTTTCTACTCGTTGTCCGTGGACAGCGCCGCGACGAAGGCCTCCTGCGGCACGGAGACGGAACCGATGTTCTTCATGCGCTTCTTACCGGCCTTCTGCTTCTCCAGGAGCTTGCGCTTACGGGAGATGTCACCGCCGTAGCACTTGGCCAGGACATCCTTACGCAGGGCGCGGATGTTCTCGCGGGCGATGATCTTCGAGCCGATGGCGGCCTGAACGGGCACCTCGAACTGCTGACGCGGGATGAGCTCCTTGAGCTTCACGGTCATCTTGTTGCCGTACCACTGGGCGTTGTCCTTGTGGACGATCGCCGAGAAGGCGTCGACCGGCTCGCCCTGCAGCAGGATGTCTACCTTGACCAGGTCCCCGGCCTGCTCGCCGGCCTCCTCGTAGTTGAGGGAGGCGTAGCCCTTGGTGCGGGACTTGAGCATGTCGAAGAAATCGAAGATGATCTCGCCGAGAGGCATGAGGTAGCGCAGCTCGACGCGGTCCTCGGACAGGTAGTCCATGTTCTTCAGCTCGCCGCGCTTGGACTGGCACAGCTCCATGGTGGAGCCGACGAACTCGGAGGGCACGATGATGGTGACGTTGACCATCGGCTCGTAGATCTCCTGCAGCTTGCCGCCCGGCCAGTCGGAGGGGTTGTGCACGTGGTGCTGGGAGCCGTCCTCCGCGATGACGCGGTAGTCCACCGACGGGGAGGTGGAGATGAGGTCGAGATCGAACTCGCGCTCCAGGCGGTCACGGGTGATCTCCATGTGGAGCAGTCCGAGGAATCCGCAACGGAATCCGAAGCCCAGGGCAACGGAGGTCTCCGGCTCCCAGGTGAGCGAGGCATCGTTGAGCTGCAGCTTCTCCAGGGCCTCCCGCAGGGCCGGGAAGTCGGCCTGAGAGATGGGGAACAGGCCCGAGTAGACCATGGGCTTCGGCTCGGCGTAGCCCTGCAGAGGCTCGGTGGCTCCCTTCTCGGCCCAGGTGACGGTGTCACCGACCTTCGACTGACGGACATCCTTCACACCGGTGATGAGGTAACCGACCTCGCCCGGGCCCAGGCCCGCGCACTTCTTCGGGGTCGGGGAGACGATGCCGATCTCGAGGAGCTCGTGGTTCGCACCCGTCGACATCATGGTCAGACGCTGACGCGGGGTGAGCTTGCCGTCCATCATGCGGATGTAGGTGACCACGCCGCGGTAGGTGTCATAGACGGAGTCGAAGATCATGGCGCGCGCCGGGGCGTCAGGGCCGTGCTCCGAGGTGGGGGCCGGGATCAGCTCCGCCACCTTGTCCAGCAGTTCCGGAACACCCTGGCCGGTCTTGCCGGACACGCGCAGCACATCCTCCGGTTCACAGCCGATGATGTTCGCGACCTCGAGGGCGTACTTCTCCGGGTCAGCGGCCGGCAGGTCGATCTTGTTGAGGACGGGGATGATCTCCAGGTCCTTGTCCATCGCCATGTAGAGGTTGGCGAGGGTCTGGGCCTCGATGCCCTGGGCGGCGTCGACAAGCAGAATCGCACCCTCACACGCCTCGAGGGCACGGGAGACCTCATAGGTGAAGTCGACGTGCCCCGGGGTGTCGATCATCTGCATGACGATCTCCTGACCCTCACACTCACCCGACTGCGGAATCCACGGAAGACGCACGTTCTGCGCCTTGATGGTGATGCCGCGCTCCCGCTCGATGTCCATGCTGTCGAGGTACTGGTCACGCATGTCGCGTGCCTCGACGACGTTGGACAGCTGCAGGATTCGGTCGGCGAGCGTGGACTTGCCGTGGTCGATGTGCGCGATGATGCAGAAGTTACGGATCCGGGAGGGATCAGTGAACGTCTGCTCCGCAAAGTTCTTCGCCATGTGTGGTGGAGGTTCCCTTCTGGTATGACTCCCCCACTCTACCGAAGTCGGCCCCATTACTTAAGTGACCTAGCCGCAGAGCACTTTCGCCCGATACACTGGGACAACAATCCACCACCCGACACGGAAGGCACAGCAGACACATGGGCACCAACAGCAACGGCTCCCGGAAAGTACACCGGCCTGCGCTGCCCCATTCGGACCGCCCCTCCCTGCTCGACCGGATCCGCCGGCTCCTTCTCGGGCCGACGACCTCCCCGCTCGACTCAGGCCTCGCCCGCATCAACGAACGGCTGGGCCTGCACACCGGATTCAGGCCCGAGGTGGTACGCGCCGCCGCCGCCAACATCCGGGTCGAGGCCACGAAACGCATGAGCCGCAACATCTACTACGCGCCCGACATGGACGGCCAGGCCGAGCCCGGCGAGGTCGTGTGGGTGTGGGCCCCCTCCGACGGCCCGGATCTGCCGCCACGGGAACGCGCCATGCTCGTCATCGGCCGCGACCGTCACACCATTCTCGGTCTGCTCATCTCCCCCAACCCGAAGCACGCGGGCGCGGAAACCTGGCTCGACATCGGGGCCGGCGAGTGGGACGCCTCCGGACGGCAGTGCTGGATCCGCCTGGACCGGGTGATCGAGGTCTCCGAGCAGGGCGTACGCCGCCAAGGCGCGCTGTTCCCCCAACGCCGTTTCGAACGCATCGCCAACCGTCTGCGGAACCACTACCACTGGGGATAGCGGTTTGAGTTTCCACTGGTCGGACTGCTAATATTTCCGCTGTTATTCACTTCCGGGCGCGCCGGTCGGGACGGGCAGGACCTTGGGTCCGTTCTTCGAACACCGGCGCCAAGCGGTCGCTGCTGGTCAGCAGGTCGCGGGACAGGTCCGCTGGTGGGTTACCGACACCGTTTCTACGAACCCAAGAGGTATCTTCATGGCAAACATCAAGTCTCAGATCAAGCGCAACATCACCAACGAGAAGGCACGCGCCCGCAACCAGATCGTCCGCTCCTCCGTGCGCACCGAGATCCGCAAGTTCCGCGAGGCAGTCGAGTCCGGCGACAAGTCTGCAGCCGAGGCACAGCTCCGCGTCGCGTCCCGCGCCCTGGACAAGGCCGTGACCAAGGGCGTGTTCCACCGCAACAACGCCGCCAACAAGAAGTCTTCCATGGCCCTGGCCTTCAACAAGCTCGGCTAAGGCCCTCCACAAGAAGACCCGGTCCACGGACCGGGTCTTTTTGCTTTCCTCACCTACTTCTGCAGGTCCTCCACCCCGTTCCACACCAGCACCACGCCGACGATGAGGAAGAAAACGCCGGAGACCACGTCGATCCACGGACCGGCGCGCAGAAACCTCTGCTGCATCGCCGGGGTGGACACGAGCAACGCCATGCCCAGCTGCAGGATGACCGAGGAAACCGACAACATCGCCACCACACCGACAGCCAGCCACACCGACGGAGACGCCGGCAGCAGCGGAGCGATGAGCGCGGAGAGGAACAGCACGATCTTCGGGTTTGACAGATTGGTGGTCATCCCGTGGAAGAAGGCGTGGCGCAGTCTGCCGAGGCGTTCCTGTGCCTCCTCGAGGTCGGCGGGCGGGGCCTTCCGGTCGCTCAGACCCCCGGAGAGCATGCCGTATCCCATGAAGACCAGCCAGGCGCCGCCGATGAGCTGGAGAAACCCCAGGATCGCCGGAAACGCCGTCAGCAGGGCGGCGAAGCCCAGGACGGTGAGGGTGCACCAGAACAGGACGCCGACCTGGATACCCAGGACGGTGGCAACGGCATGACGACGCGAACGGATGGCCGTCCGCGTGATCAGCAGAATGTCAGGCCCCGGCGACGCCGCGCCCGTGATGTTCAGGATCAGGAGTACGCCCCACTGCGCGGGGTTCACTCCGTTACGCCGAGGCGGGCCAGTGCGTCGTGCATCTGGAACAGTCTGGCGGTCTCCACAGCGGAGGGCGCACCCGCCTGCGGGTCAGCTCCCGCGGCGACGAGGGTGTCCACGACCTCGCCGTACTTCTTGAACACCGCCCCGGCCAGCGGAGTCTGCCCGCGGTTGTTCTGCCTGTCGACGTCCGCCCCGCGCTCCACCAGCGCCTGCACCAGGCCGTTGTGTCCCGCATAGGCGGCGAGCATGAGGAAGGTGTTACCGTCCTGGTTGGCCAGGTCCGGAGCCACGCCGTTGTCCAGATACTCGATCAGGGCGTCGTCACCGTTGCGGGCCATGTCGAAAAGTCGTGTGGCCAACTCGCGCACGTCGTCGGGAATCTCGGTCATACCGGCAATTCTAACCCGCGAGTTCAGCCACGCGACGTACCGCGTGTTCGATCGCGAACTCCGGATCCCCGCCCTGTCCCTTGACCTCCGCGTCAAGTTCCGCCATGAGGATGACGGCCTTCGAGACGTTGTCCCCGGACCATCGGCGGGCCACCCTGGAGGTCTTCTCCGCCAGCCACGGCGGCATGCCGACCTGCCCGGCCAGCACGTTGAAGTTGGTCGTGCGGGTCGAGTACAGACGGGCGATGCCGGCGACCTTCATGCTCAGTGCGGTGGCCAGGGCGACCGGATGCATACCCAGCTGGAGAGCGCGCCGACAGCTGGCCACGGCCCGTGCGGTCTGCCCGGTGACGGCGAGGTCGGCGATGTCGAAACCCGACACCTCGGCCACGCCCTCGTAGTAGGCGCGGACCGCCTCGACGGTCACTTCCCCGTCGGTGTCCGAGACCAGCTGCGAGACGGCGGACGCGAGCTCACGCAGATCCGACCCGACGCCCTCGAGCAGGGCGTGGATGACGTCCGGGGTGGGCCGCACACCGTGGGAGCGGAACTCGTTGCTCACCCAGGCGGTGCGGTCGCTCGGCTTGAGCGGGGTGGCCTCGTGGACCTGGGCGAGCTTCCGGTACTTGGCCACCAGGGCCTTCTGCCGGCCGCCGCCGGTGTGGTGGATGATGATCGTGATGCCCGGCGCGACGTTCTTACAGGTGGCGAGCAGCAGCTCATTGGGTTCCTTGCCCGCGATCTCGGTGTGGGTGATGATCACGGCGCGGTCCTCACCGAACAGGGAAGGGCTGGTGGCGTCGATGAGCTGGGGTCCGCTGACCTCGTTGGCCCGCATGACAGTGAGTTCGAGGTCGGGGGCCTGCGCGCGCAGCTGATCGAGGAGGGAGCGGCGGATACGTTCGCCGAGGAAGTCCTCTTCCCCGAGGATGAGATGGACGGGCGCGACAGTCATGCCCACCACCTTAGAACCTCCCGTCTCTGGCATGCTGTGAGCCGTCCACATGGAGCGTGACTTCGCCGTCGCGGTGCGGAAACAGGACGGGTACGTCCTCCCGGGTGATGGTCGGCCGCACGGCGGGGCTGCCGGTCGAATCAAGGACGACAATCACCTGGGTTCCTGGTGGGGCACTGTCGACCTCCTCGAGCGTCTCGACGACATGGACAGTGAGCGAGTCCAGCGGGATCTCCGCGGGCGGGCGGCTGACGTCGGCATTCCCCACCCACCAGGCGGCGACGACGGTGAGAGTCAACCATGGGCGGCCCGCCAACAGCCCGGCGAGGATCCAACCGTAGGCGAGGAGTACCCACAGAGGTTCGGCGGACACTGTCGACACCGGCAGTCCGGCGCACCAGGTGGCCACCGTGTGGATCCACCAGGTGCAGGGTTCGAGGAGTGTCAGCGGCAGCCAGGCCAGTGGTCCGGGGAGCAGGGACAACACGGCGGCGATGAGGCCCAGTATGGTGACGGGCGCCACAGCCGGAGCCACGAGCACATTGGCCAGAACAGAGACCACGGACACCTCCCCCGCCATGAGGGCGATGAGAGGAAGGGTGACCAGGTCCGCCGCGACCGCCACCGCCAGGGCGCGGACGAGGACATCCGGCAGACGGGTGCGGGCCAGAGCCGGGTAGAGCAACGGATGCAGGGCGACGATCCCGGCGGTCGCCGCGACGGAGAGTGCGAAACCGTAGGAGACCCCCATGTCCGGGTCCCACAGAATGATCCCGATGACCGCCAGACAGAGCCCGTGGACGGGTTCCAGACGGGTGGAGCCCAGCACCGCCAGCAGTCCGACGAGCCCGGTGACGGAGGCCCGCAGCACCGAGGGCTCCGTGCCCACCAGACCGACGAACACCACCAGGGACAGGGCCGCGGCCCCCACCTGGACCCGCGGCCCGAGAGTGAACAGCCGACAGAGCAGCACGGCGGCGGTGGTGACGATGGCGACATTCGCCCCCGACACCGCGCTGAGGTGTGAGAGGCCGGTGTCGATGTACAGCTGCTGCTCCGCCCCGGACTGGGCGGAGACGTCGCCGAGCACCATCCCCGGGACCAGACCGCGGGAGGACTCCCCCACCGTCGCGTCGACGGCCGCTCCGAACGCCGCCCGGACCGTCGCCGCCACCCGGGCCATGCCCGCGGGTTCCTCCAGCACCGTGAGTGCCCCATTACCCACCATGTCCGCGAGACCGGGACGACGGGAGGGAGACCAGGTGGCAACGACGGACACCAGCGAGCCGGGCGCCACCTGATCATCGGTGAAGACGGTGAGCAGCGCCGAGTGGTCGGGGACGCGGACCCGCACGAGGCCGGAGCCGACGCCCGCCACGCGGCCGGTGAACTCCTCCGGCGCGGTCCACGCGGAGGCCAGACGCTGCCGCCAGACCGTCGCCCCGGCGGCCAGCCCACCGAGCACCCCGGTGAAGACCGCCTGCCCCGGCTGCCCGGCGAGGAGCAGCCCCATGGGGACCGCGAGGACACAGAGGGCGGCGAAGGGGACGTCGAGAAGCAGGGAGAGGGTGACCGCCCACACCACGCCCGCCGCGGGCACCAGGCGCAGCTCGCTCACAGGATGACCTGGTCACGCAGGGACTCGTACCTGGCGGGGCCGATGCCCCGGACATCGAGGAGCTGTTCGACGGTGGAGAAACCACCCGTGGTCTCCCGGTGGGCGATGATGGCGGCGGCCGTGGCGGGGCCGATGCCGGGCAGCGTGGTGAGTTCGGATTCGGTGGCGGAGTTCAACGACACGCCCGCGGGGGCGGCACCGGCCGGGATCTCCCCCACCACGGGCACCAGCAGCTGCTGTCCGTCGGTGAGTTTCTGGGCGAGGTTGAGGGCGGTGAGGTCGGCGTCGGGAAGCAGGGTGACCTGCCCCAGCGCATCGTGGACCCGCGCACCCGGTGCGAGGGTGAGCAGGCCGGGTTCCCTCACCGCACCGACCACGGAGACCACCAGTTCCTCCTCCGGAGTGGTTGTCGCCACCGTAGGTGCCTCGAAGGTCACGGGCTCAGGGCCGCGGGACTGCGCCACCAGCAGTACTCCGACGGCGGTGGTCACCGCCAGGGCGGCGAGGACGGCGTGGCGGACGCTGAGGTGCAGGCGCGGGGTGGGGTAGGCGACGTCGAGAAGATCCTCCTGCCCGGTGGGCCGGGTGAGGTCCTTGAGGCGGTCGAGCGGGCTCATGCACCTGACGTTAAGAGCACGGCACCTTCTCCGGGAGGCGGAGGACGACAGCCTGTGGAGAAGAATGTCCGGATGTCACCTATCTGGGGACAAGATCCTCCGGACGCGACATGAACACGGCGGAAACCCCGATCGCGCCGGCACCGGTGTGCACGGCGAGGGTCTGCTCCATGGGCAGGGGCATGAGGCTGGATCCCTCGGGCAGCACCTGCTCGAGCATCTCCTCGAGATGGGCGGCGGCCTCGGGGGCCCCGTTGTGCTGGATGGCGACGAAGACGGGGCAGCCGTTGGCGCGCTCGATGACCAGCTCCACCAGCCGCGTGAAGGCCTTCTCCTGCGTGCGGGTCTTGCCGACGAGTTCCAGACGACCGTCCGTGATCGACATGATCGGCTTGGTGGCCAGCAGCGTCGCTGATAGCGCTGTACCAGTGGAGATGCGCCCCGACCTGCGGATGTCCTCGATACCGTGGAGGTAGACCCACGTGGCGGAACGGCGGAGGGTGTCCACCGCGATGTCGTGGCAGGTGTCCAGGTCGGCACCCTCGGAGGCCAGCTTCGCGGCGGTCATCGCCGCCGCCCCCACCGCCATGCCGACTGCCCCAGTCTCGATGACACGCACCTGCCCGTCAGGGAAGACCGCCGCCGCCTGCACCGCCGCCGACCACGTGGAGGACAGGTCCTTGGCCAGGTGCAGCGCCAGCACGCCGTCATCACCGCCGCGCTCCAGCTGGCGGGCGTACGCCGCGACCAGCTCCAGGGAGGACAGGCCCGCCGTGGAGGAACCGTCACCATCGGACATGACGTGCAGGTCGACGACGGTGATGCCCAGTTCCTCGACGACATCGGCGGGCAGCCCGGAGGACGAGTCGGTGACAATACGGACCGGCATCTATCCCATGTTCCATCCGTCGAGGTACCACTGGGCGTCCCCGACGGTCTCCGGGGTGAAACGCGGCGTACCCGTCTGGATGGCGCCGTTGCCGGACTCGACGCCGTGGGAGACGTCGTCCAGCGCGTCCCGGCTGCCCGGCCGGTAGCGCGGGCGGGCAGTGAGCTCGGAACGGCGGGTGTTCTTCAACCCCGAGAGCATCGGGTACATGCTCACGTCGAGGCTCAGCAGGCTGGAAGTCAGGGCGGAGATGGTGCCACCGTGCGCGACGATGAGAACGGCATGGGAGTCCCAGTCGTCGTAGTCACGCATGAGCTCCTCGATGACGGGACGGGCACGACCCGCCACCTGCACGCGGGACTCGCCCCCGGGCGGGGCCCAGGTGGCGTCGTGACGCCATGCCGCCCGCGCGCCGGGCAGTTCCTCGTCGACCTCCGCGGAGGTGCGGGACTGCCACTCCCCCAGGTGCGTCTCACGCAGACGTTCATCAGTCTCCACGTCGAGGCCGAGGTGTCCGGCGATGATCTGCGCGGTGTCGTGGGCGCGCGTCAGGTCGGAGGAGAGGATGCGGGTGATCGGTGCGTCGCTGAGCGCACGCCCCGCACGGGCCGCCTGTTCCCGGCCGAGATCCGACAGGTGAGTGTCCAGCTGACCCTGCATACGGCGGGTCGCGTTGTAGTCGGTCTGACCGTGACGGATCAGAATCAGGCGGCGTGCCATGGTGTCAGTACTCCTCGTCGGTGTCGCCCGGAGCCTCCGCGGCGAGCGGGATCTCATCGATGGAGGCCACGGTGCGGGTGTTCACGTCATCCTCGGTCCAGGAGCCCGGACGCTCCGGCAGCTCGAGGCCCTCGACCTCGATCAGCGGGCAGTCGCGGTACAGACGGTCCAGGCCGTAGAACTCACGTTCCGCGTCGCGCTGCACGTGCACGACGATCCCACCGTAGTCGAGCAGCACCCAGCGGTTCTCGCGGTTGCCTTCCCGGCGCAGCGGCTCCGCGCCGGCCTTGGTCAGCTCATCCTCGACTTCTTCGACGATGGCGCCGACCTGGCGCTCGTTGTCCGCCGAGGCCACGACGAAGATGTCGCTGATCGCCATGACGTCGGAGACGTCGATGACGGCGATGTTGCGGGCCAGCTTCTCGTCGGCGGCGAGAGCCGCGATGGACGCCAGTCGGCGGGATTCGTCAGAAACAGTCACAAATGTCCTTCACAGTCTGCGTTGATGTGCCTTAAATCGCGTTCAGTTTCCCACGAAACGGGCACTTTTCCTAGTCTACGCGGCCACCCGCGCCGTCGAGATCAGTACAGGTCGTTCTTGTTGATGTACTGCACGACCCCGTCCGGCACCAGATACCACACGGGACGTCCCTGTGAGGCCCGCTCCCGGCAGTCGGTCGAGGAGATCGCCATGGCGGGTACGTCGATCAGGTGCAGCCGCTCCTGGCGGGCCTCGGGCAGCATCTCCTCGGTGAGCTCGTAGCCCGGGCGAGTGACCCCGACGAACTGCGCGAGGTCAAACATCTTGTCCCAGTCACGCCAGGTCAGGATGGACTGCAGGGCGTCCGCGCCGGTGATGAAGAACAGCTCCGCGTCCGGATACTGCGCCCGCAGGTCCGTGAGGGTGTCCACGGTGTACGTGTCCCCGTCCCGTTCGATGTCCACGCGGCTGACGTGGAACTGCGGGTTCGCGGCGGTGGCGATGACGGTCATCAGGTAACGGTCCTCCGCCGGGGAGACCTTCTTCTGGGCCTTCTGCCACGGCTGCCCGGTGGGCACGAAGATCACGCGGTCGAGGTGGAAACGGTCCGCCACCTCACTCGCGGCCACGAGGTGCCCGTGGTGGATCGGGTCGAAGGTGCCGCCCATGACACCGATGCGCTCAGTCATGGCTCCGCAGTATATCCGGTGACCCAGCCCGCGAAGGTGTCCGCGACGTGGGCGTCCTCCTCCGTCGCGGTCTCATGTGCGTCGAGGAAGTACCGGTTGTGAATTCCCCCACCGGAGCCCAGCGCGTCGCCGAGGTTGCTGGAGGTCAGATGGCACACGTAGTCACCGTCGAGGCAGTGGGAGTGTTTGTTGCTTATCGACACCCCCGGTGCCCCACCCGGGCTGCCGAAGTACAACGCGCCCACCAGTTGGCCCCGCTCGTGCAACGCACGTTCCTGGGTGGTGAGCACCACCGCCCCCTGTGAGTAGCCGACCAGCAGGTAACCCGGGGTGCAGCCGGTGGACTCCTCCCAGGCGTCGACGAAGCCCATCGTGCCGGTGATGCCGGAGTGGAGCCCGCCGACGAGACCACCGATGGCATCCCCGATGATGACGTGCGGCGGAGTGGAGCTGAGCAGGCTGCCCATGCGGCTGCTCATCTGGAGTGCGTCGAGGTCCTCGTCCTCCCCGGCCAGCGCCGGCAGCGGCAGGCTTGCGGGGTAGACGGTGTCGTCCAGGCCGAGGACCTGCACGTTCTTCATGGTCCCGGGATTACGGGCCTCCACGAAGTGCAGGAAGGCGCGGATGTTCTCCGCCTCGAAGCCGTTGGATGTCCACGGTGAATCGACATGGTAGCGGGTGGGCTCGAGGTGCTCGTTCTGCTCGCTGCCGCGGGCGGCGAGCACGACAACATCAGGGCAGGTGTCGGTGGGTTCCTGCGCCTGCGCCGGTGGAGCGAAGATAAGCCCACCGGCCAGGAGTACGGCTGCGGGGATCCTCATGTTCTAGGGGCGGGTATGGCCCGTGCCCTGCAGAATCCACTTGGTGGAGGTGAGCTCCGGCAGCGCCATCGGGCCGCGGGCGTGCAGCTTCTGGGTGGAGATACCGATCTCCGCGCCCATGCCGTACTGCTCACCGTCGGTGAAGGCGGTGGAGGCGTTGACCATGACGGCCGCGGCGTCGACCTCGTCGGCGAACTTCTGGGCGGTGACGATGTTGCTGGTTGCGATGCCCTCGGTGTGGCCGGTGGTCCAGCGGGCGATGTGCGCGATGGCTCCGTCGACGCCGTCCACGACCTTGGCGGCGATGTCCTGGGAGAGATACTCCCCGCCCCAGTCGGTGTCGTCTGCCTGGACGACATCCTTCGCGCCGAAGGCCTCAAGCTCGGCGGCGTCACCGTGGACGGTGACGCCGGCCTCCTGCAGGGCCTCCACGATGCGGAGTCGGTCGGTGTCGGACAGGGCGGCGTCGATGAGCACCGTCTCGGTGGCGTTGCACACGGAGCAGCGGCGGGTCTTGCCGTTGAGCAGCATGGCGATGCCCTGCTCGAGGTCGCCCTCTGCATCGATGTAGAAGTGGCAGTTGCCGGTGCCGGTCTCGATGGTCGGGACCGTCGCATTGGTGACCACCGTCTCGATGAGGCGGGCGCCACCGCGCGGGATGACCACGTCGACCAGACCACGGGCGGTGATCAGATCCTGCACGGAGTCATGGGTTTCACAGGGCAGCAGCTGGACGGTCTCACGCGGCAGGTCGAACTTCTCGACGACGTCCTGCAGGATCTCCACCAGCTTCGCGTTGGAGGCCTTCGCGGTGCGCGAACCACGCAGGAGCGGCACGTTACCGGACTTCAGTGCCAGGCCGAAGGCGTCGACGGTGACGTTCGGGCGGGCCTCGTAGACCATGCCCATCACTCCGAGCGGGACACGCACCTGCCGCATCTGGATGCCGTTGGGCATGACGCCGCCGGTGAGCACCTCGCCCACCGGGTCCTTCAGACCCGCAACCTGGCGCAGGCCACCGGCGATGCCCTCAATGCGGTCGGCGTCCAGGGACAGGCGGTCGATGAGGGCCTCGGTGAGCCCCTCGGCGCGGCCGGAGTCGATGTCCTGCTGGTTCGCGGCGATGATGTCGTCGGTCTGGGCGACGAGCGCCTCCGCGGCAGCCAGGAGGATCTCATTCTTCCTCGGGGTCGGCAGTTGCGCCAGAATCGGGGCGACGGCCTTGGCCGCCCGAGCCTTGGCCAGTACTTCTTCACGTTCAATGGCGCGGGTGTCAGTCATGGTTCCTGAGTCTAGCGATTTCCCTAGTACCCCGCCTCCAGGTCCACCTCGTTGGGCATGCGCTCCCCCGCTTCGAAGGCGGCGGCATTGTCGATGACCAGCCGCCCCGTCCGCTCCTGGATGATGGTGTAGGTGTTCGCGGTGTGCGGGGTGATCATGCACGTCTCGATGTCCCACAGCGGATGATCGTCCGGCAGGGGCTCCGGGTCGGTGACGTCGAGGGCCGCACCTGCGATGGTGCCGGCACGCAGGGCCTCCGTGAGGTCATCGGTGTTGACCAGGGGGCCACGGGCGACGTTGACCACCACGGCGCTCGGCTTCATCTGCGCGAGAGTCTCCCGGTTGATCATGTGCCGGGTCTCGGGGGTGAGCGGTGCGAGCACGACGAAAATGTCCGCCCGGCCCCACACCTGTCCGGCGTCGGCCATGGCGTAGGACTCGTCGGCACCAGCGACCTGGCGTCCGGAACGGGTCACCGCAATGACCTTCACCCCGAACACAGAGAGCATCTCAATGAGCTTCGCCGCGATCCGTCCCGCCCCGAGGATGGCGACGGTCTTGTCATCGAAGAGCCACTGTTTGCGGCTGTCCACTTCACGACGCACCGACCACGTGCCCGCCAGAGTGATCATCTTGTGCATGTGCATCTGGGCGAGCAGGATCGCGATCGTCGACTCGGCGACCGTGTCGTCGTAGAGTCCCGAGGCGCACGCCCAGCGGGGTCCGCCCGGGCGGATGAGACCGGCCTCATGGAGGGCGTCGATGCCCGCGAAGGTGGCCTGGACGTAGCGGATGTTGTCCGGCAACGGATCGGGGAACTTCTTCGGCCCCCCGTTGAACACGAGGAAGTCCGCGTCATGGACGTCCTCGACATAGGTGTGACCGGCGGCCTCGATCTCGGCGATGGCGTCCGGCCACGGCTGCGGTTGGAAGGCGAATTTCATGGCTGCATCCTCCGGACAGTGTGGTGACCTGTGTCACCACACTACCGAAAGTCAGCACTCGGTGAGCAGGACGCCGTCCTACAGACGGGAGGCGAAGTTCGACAGGTAGTCTGCGTGCACCACCGGGCGACGCTGCCCCTCCGGCAGCTCCTCCGTGTGCTTGCCCAGCATCCCGAGGAGCATGTCAGAGTCATAGGCGACCTCGCCACGCCCCACCACAGCACCGTCCGGACCGATGATGTCGACGATCTCACCGGCGTGGAACTCCCCTTCCACCGCGGTGATGCCGACGGCGAGCAGCGAGGTTCCCCCGCCGGTGACGGCCTGGACCGCGCCTTCGTCGAGACGCAGCGTGCCGCCGGTGTCCGCGGCGTAGAGCGCCCAGAACTTCCATGCGGAAAGGCGCCCCTCACGCGGGTGGAAGACGGTACCCACGGAGGCGTCGTCAAGCGCGGGACCGATGTTGTCCGCGGAGGTGAGCAGCACCGGAACACCGCCACGGGAGGCCAGGCGCGCGGCGGAGACCTTCGAGGCCATGCCACCGGTGCCGACCAGTCCGCCGTCACCGGCGACGACACCCTTGAGATCGCGTCCCGTGCGCACCTCGGAGACGAAACGGGCGTCGGGCTCGGTGGGATTACGGTCGTAGAGGCCGTCCACGTCCGAGAGCAGAACCAGGGCATCGGCACTGGTCAGGTGGGCCACAATGGCGGAGAGACGGTCGTTGTCCCCGAAGCGCATCTCAGAGGTGGCCACGGTGTCGTTCTCGTTGACGATCGGAATGGCACGCAGCTGACGCAGACGGTCGATGGTGCGCTGTGCGTTGCGGGCACGGTCACGACGTCCGGCATCGGACGCGGTGAGCAGCACCTGGCCGATGGTGCGGTGGTAGCGGGCGAAGGACCGCCCCCACTGGTGGGCAAGGTGGACCTGGCCGACGGCGGCGGCGGCCTGCTTGGTGGCCAGGTCAGTGGGACGCTGTGTCAGACCGAGAGGACCCATGCCCGCGGCCACGGCACCCGAGGACACGACGATGATGTCCGAGGCGTACATGCGTGCCTGCAGGGCGTCGACGATGTGGTTGATCTTGTTCGGGTCGACCGTGAAATCGTCATTGGTCAGCGACGAGGAGCCGATCTTGACCACGACCCGCTTCGCCCTGGCGATACGCTCCCGCATCTCCGATTCGTGTCCGAAGGCCGGACTGCTGTCCAGTCCGGATACCGGATCCGGATACTCGACGTTGTCATCATGGTCGTCATAGGGGGACAGGGGTAGTCCATGCTGGCGGGTGGTCATATCCCCCCACCATACCGAACTGCCCCGTAATGCCCAGACGGGGAGACCGTCAGCCCTCCCAGCGCTCGCGGGAGGCCTCCTCGCCTTCGCCGAAGTCGTACTCGTCGATGAGGCCACGGCGGGCCTGCGAGGCGCGCTTGCGCTCCGCGGCGGAGACACGGTCCGTGGACAGGAGACGGGCGTCCCTGCCACGGCCCGCGACGGTCGGGTCGACGCCGGCACCGGTGAGAGGCTCCCAGTCGAAGGAGATATCGCTGATGGTGACGTGCGCCCCCTCCTTCGCGCCGGCCTTGTGGAGGGCGTCCTCCACGCCGATCTTGTTGAGCCGGTCCGCCAGGTACCCCACTGCCTCGTCGTTCTCGAAGTCGGTCTGCCTGATCCAGCGCTCGATCTTGGCACCTTCGACGATGAAGCCGCCCTCGATCTCCGGGTCCTCCTCGACGGTGAACTCCGGCTCGCCACGACGGCGCGCATCGACGGCCTGCGGACGAATGATCGTGTGCCCGGTGTCGACCGCCACCTTCGGGCGACGACGACGGTCCGCCTTGACGATCTCCAGCAGTTTGTACTTCAACGGGTCCAGTCCCTGGTGGGCGACGGCGGAGATGATGAACACCGGCCAGCCGAACTTCTCCTCCAGGTCCTCCCGGAGGAACTCAGCCAGCTCCAGTGCCTCCGGCACGTCGGTCTTGTTCAGCACGATCACGCGCGGACGGTCCCGCAGATCCCCCAGTCCCAGGTCCTCGTCGAGCGCTGACTCGTAGGCGGCGAGCTCCGCCTCGAGCGCCTCGATGTCACTGGCCGGATCACGGCCCGGCTCCATCGTCGCGGTGTCCACGACGTGCACCAGCACGGAGGTGCGCTCGATGTGACGGAGGAAGTCGAGTCCGAGGCCCTTGCCCTCAGAGGCGCCCGGAATAAGGCCCGGGACATCGGCCATCGTGAAGGACTCGTGCCCGACGTTGACGACGCCGAGGTTCGGGGCCAGCGTGGTGAAGGGGTAGTCGGCGATCTTCGGCTTCGCTGCAGAGAGCACCGAGATGAGTGAGGACTTCCCTGCGGAGGGGAAGCCGACGAGACCGACATCGGCCATCGTCTTCAACTCGAGGACGAGGTCGTGCTGCTCGCCCTCCTCTCCCTTGAGCGCGAAGCCCGGGGCCTTGCGGCGGTGGGAGGCCAGCGCGGCGTTGCCCAGGCCACCGGTGCCGCCCTCCGCGGCGATGAATCGCGTTCCGGGGACGGTGAGGTCCGCCAGGAACTCACCGCTCTCGGACATCACGACCGTGCCCACCGGCACCTCGAGCACGAGGTCCTCACCACGGGCACCGTGACGGTGACGGCCGGCGCCGTTGGCACCGCGGGAGGCCTTGATGTGCGGACGGAAGTGGAAGTCCATGAGGGTGTGCACCTGGGGCGACACCTCGAGGATGATGTCACCGCCGTGCCCGCCGTTGCCGCCGTCAGGGCCACCGAGGGGTTTGAACTTCTCACGGTGGACGGAGACGCAGCCGTGGCCGCCGTCGCCGGCGGACAGGTGCAGGACAACGCGGTCTACGAAGCGGGACATGAACGGATTCCTCCTGTTGTGGTTCAGGTAACCGTCAAGATTACCCGTGAATGCGACGGAGCCCGTCGCTCCCCCAGCGGGGTGCGACGGGCTCCGGGCACGTGCTGTGAACGTGGCGCCTTAGGCGTCGACGGTCACGGCCTCATTCTCGACGATGTTGACCATGCGACGGTTGCGCTTGATGCCGAACTCAACGGCACCGGCCTTCAGAGCGAAGAGAGTGTCGTCGCCACCGCGACCGACGTTCTCGCCCGGGTGGAACTTGGTACCGCGCTGACGGACCAGGATCTCACCGGCCTTGACCTGCTGGCCACCGAAACGCTTCACGCCGAGGCGCTTGGCCTCGGAGTCGCGGCCGTTGCTGGAGCTGGATGCACCCTTCTTGGTTGCCATTGGTTACCCTCCTTGGCTTACTTGATACCGGTGACCTTGACCACCGTCAGCGGCTGACGGTGACCCTGGCGCTTCTTGTAGCCGGTCTTGTTCTTGTACTTCATGATGTCGATCTTCGGGCCCTTGGTGTGCTCGACGATCTCCGCAGCGACGCTCACCTTGGCGAGGTCCTCGGACTTGGAGGTGACGTTGGCACCGTCGACGAGCAGAACCGGGGTGAGAGCCACGGACGCGCCCGGCTCACCCTCGATCTTCTCGACCTTGACGAGGTCGCCTTCGGCAACCTTGTACTGCTTGCCGCCGGTCTTGACGATCGCGTACATAGAGGGTTACCCCTTATCTAAACTCGGCTCAGGCCGGCGGTTGCAGACCTGAATGGACGTATTTCATTTGCGTTCAGGGGCAGCAGCACGCCAGGCCCGCGAGGGTCCGGCGGCGCAATATCCCCAAAACAGCGACTGTCAAAGACTACCCCGGAGGATGGCCAAAAGACAAACCGCCTCTAACGGCCACTCGTGCGGCGGGCGACGCGACGTCGGCCACGCACCCGCTTCTCGACGCCACCCTTCGTCGGCTCCTGCTTCCGCACCTGCTCAACCGGCGCCTGAGCGGGCTGGGTGGGCTGCGCCGGCTGGGCGGGACGGGTCGCACGACGCACCGCACGACGACGCCCACTCGAGCGGGTCGGCACACCGGCGGACACCTCGGAGGGCCGGTTGGAGCGCTGCCTCGCGGGAGTCTTCTCCTCCTCCTGCAGCGCCCTGACCTTGCTGGCCTCCTGGGTCTGCGCGGTCCGGCCACGGGTGGTGCGACGACGACCGGTGCCCTTGCGGGGCTCCGGAGTGTCGGTGACCTTGATCATTGTCTCCTCGGCCTGTGCCACCGGACCCGAGGCCGCGGAGCCCGGATAGTCCTCCGGGCGGGGACGGTGATCCGACCGGGAGTTGCCGCGGGTGCGTCGACGACGGCGCGGGGAGGCCTCGAACTCGGCGACGGCCTGCTGGAAGGTCTTCTCCGGCACGTAATCAGCGCCCGAGGGCTCGTCCGGGTCCTCGACATCGGCGTGGCCCACGGCTGCGTCGACGATGTCGACGATGTCCTGCACCTCGTCGGCACCGCTGCGGTCGGGAGCCTCCGCAGTCTTCTCCTCGATCTGCTCCGTCGCCCGCCCACGACTGGTGCCGCGGCGACCACGGCGGGAGCGGCGGCGTCGCGAAGCGGTGTCCTCAGCTGTCTCCGTGCTGTCGGTCTCCTCCTCGGAGTCCGTGACCACGACAGCGGCGGCGAGTTCCTCGATGTCGTCCTTCCGGGACTCGTCCCCGTGCTTCAGGGCGGCGGCAGCCGGGTGCGGCTGGGCAGGCCTGCGGCGCGGGCGCTCCTCGATCTCGACGGGTGCCTCGACCGGGTCCTCGTGGAGGATCAGACCCCGTCCGTCACAGGCCGCACACTCGGTGCTGAAGGTCTCGAGCAGGCCGGTCCCCAGGCGCTTGCGGGTCATCTGGACCAGGCCCAGGGAGGTGACCTCCGAGACCTGGTGGCGGGTGCGGTCGCGGCCGAGTGCCTCCTTGAGACGGCGCAGGACAAGCTCCTGGTTCTCGGGGAGCACCATGTCGATGAAGTCGACGACGATCATGCCGCCGAGGTCACGCAGCCGCATCTGGCGGACGATCTCCTCAGCCGCCTCCAGGTTGTTGCGGGTGACTGTCTCCTCGAGGTTGCCGCCCGAACCGGTGAACTTACCGGTGTTGACGTCCACGACGATCATGGCCTCGGTGCGGTCGATGACGAGGGAACCGCCGGAGGGCAGCCACACCTTGCGGTGCAGGGCCTTCTGGAGCTGCTCGTCGATGCGGTACCGGGCGAAGGCGTCGACGCCGTCGTGCTTGTTGCGCTGGTACTTCTGCACGCGGGGGAGCAGGTCCGGGGCGACGGACTTCACGTAGGCGTGGACGGTGTTCCAGGCTCGGTCGCCGTCGACGATGAGCGAGGTGAAGTCCTCGTTGAACAGGTCACGGATCACCTTGACCAGCATGTCCGGCTCTTCGTACATGGTGACGGGCTTGGAGCCGCGGGAGTTGATCTCCTTGTCGGCGCGCTCCTGGATGTCCTCCCACAGGCGGTGCAGACGGTCGACATCGGCGGCGATGGCCTCCTCCGACACACCTTCCGCTGCGGTGCGGATGATGGCGCCGCCCTGTCCCGGAACGACCTTGCCCAGGATCTCCTTGAGGCGCTTGCGCTCCGGGGCGGGCAGCTTGCGGGAGATGCCCGCACTGCGGCCGCCCGGCACGTAGACGAGGAAACGGCCGGCCAGGGAGATCTGTGTGGTCAGGCGGGCGCCCTTGTGGCCCATCGGATCCTTGGACACCTGGACGAGCACCTGGTCGCCGGACTTCAGCGCCTGCTCGATGCGGCGGCCACGCCCCCCGAGACCGGCGGACTTCCAGTCGACCTCACCGGCGTAGAGCACGCCGTTGCGGCCCTTGCCGATGTCGATGAATGCGGCTTCCATACTCGGCAGCACATTCTGTACTCGGCCGAGGTAGATGTTGCCGATCATCGAGGCCTGCGCCTCACTGGTCACGAAGTGCTCGACGAGCAGCTCGTCCTCGAGCACGCCGACCTGGGTCACCGTGCCCGGGTGGTCGTGACGCTGACGCTCACGCACCACCATCGTGCGCTCGACCGACTCGCGGCGCGCCAGGAACTCGGACTGCGAGACGATGTGCTTCTTGCGGCGGCCCTCCTCGCGCATCTCGGCTCGACGACGCCGCTGCGATTCCAGTCGGGTCGAGCCCTTCAGGGCGACGGGCTCCTCCGGGAGGTCCTCGTCGTCCTCCTCCGGTTCCTGCTTCTCGACGGCCGCCTGCTCCCCCTGCTCCCCCCGCTCCTCCGTGCCACGCCCGCGGCCGACGCCGCGACGGCCGCGACGGCGGCGTCGGGAAGCGGCGGTTTCGTCGGAATCATCGTCGGAGTCGTCCTCCGGATCCTCTTCAACGGTCGGCTCCGGAGTGTCGGTACCCGGGGGCATGAACAGCGGGGCGAACTGCTCCACGGCCGGTTCGACGGCCGGCTTCGGCGTTATCTCCGGGGTGATGTCCTCCAGGAGCTCCTCGGCCGGCTGCTCCTTGAGCAGCTCGGCGAGGTCGGCCTCGACCTTCTCCTCGATCTGGGAGATCTCGTTGGCGACGTTCTTGCGTACCCGGGTGCGGATCTCGTCCTCCTCCGGTTCCTGCTCCGGGGCGGGCGTCTCGAGGGCTGCCTTGACCTTCTCCACCTCGTCGACGGTGAGGGTGGACTGTGCGACCTTCTTCAGGCCCAGGTCGGCGAGGATCTCGATGAGCTCCTTCGAGGCCCTGCCCAGCTCCTTGGCCAGGGCGTGTACGCGGACTTTCGGGGCGGCCGGTTCGGTGGTCGTGCGAGTCGCCCGACGGGTTGCGCGACGCTTCTTCGGCGTCTCCGTCTTGCTCTTCTCGGTGTCCGGATGGATGGGGTCGGTGGAATCAGCCACGGATACTCCTGTAGTTGTGCTCGGCCGACACCCCGGGCGCTGGCGAGGTGTCCTCGCCGCCGCCGCACAGGGGCCGTCCGCAAAATTCGTCTTCGGGTCTATTCAGTTGTGCACTTCTCCGGGCCGGCAGTAGCGCGGCCCGCGTCCCATTGTGGCACACCCCGGGCCACACGGGCAGGTTCCACTAGGATGGCGGATATGCACAGTCTCCTGTATCCCGCGCGGGCGACGGGGGCATTCAGCGTCGGCGCAGGGGCCGTGTTCACCATGATCCATACCGGACATCCACTGTGGGCACTCGTCACTTTCCTGGCCACGGCCGCACTCACACTCCTGCTGCTGCCACGCGGTTCCTGGAGGAACGGTCTGGACAAACCCCGCCTCGACCGTGCAGACATGAACTCCAGAGTGCTCCTTCCCGTGCTTGCGGTCTTATTTCTGCCGTCCTTCCTGTCACCTGTGCTGGACTTCCAGCAGCCCCGGGTGTGGCCGGTGTACTTCGTCGCGGCCACCGGGGCAGTCTGGCTGGCTTTCCGGGCGGCGGCGCGGGAGGAGGGGCGCCTCGCGAAACAACGGATGGACCGGGCCCTGGAAGAGACGGCACCAGAAGATGCCACCCCGGAGCGCCGGGACGCGGCGGCGAAGCACGCGGACATCCTGCAGGCACTCCAGAAACTGGGTGCGGTGGATGGGATGCGGGCCCGGGTGTGGCTGCTGGCACAGACCCTCGGCCGTCCGACCGCCGACCTTCCCGGGGAGATCAGCCGGCTGCAGCGGGTGGGACTGGTGGAGGTGTCCACGCTGGACTCCGGGGAGGACACCACCCGCCACTTCGTCGACATGACCCCCGTGGGTGTGCGGGTGTTCACGGAACTGTTCCGGAGATGAGAAAAACCGCACCCCCGACGGGGGTGCGGTTCGTTCCGGTGAACCCTAGAGGTTCGGGAACCAGATGTTGATCTCGCGCTCGGCGGACTCCGGGGAGTCAGAACCGTGGACGACGTTCTCGCCGACGGTCAGGGCGAAGTCGCCGCGGATGGTGCCCGGGGTGGCCTTGGAGACCGGATCAGTGCCGCCGGCCAGCTGACGCCATGCCTCGATGGCACGCTCGCCCTCGACGATGCCGGCGACCAGCGGAGCGGAGGTGATGAACTCAACGAGCTCGCCGAAGAAGGGCTTGTCGGCGTGCTCTGCGTAGTGCTGCTCGGCGGTGGCGCGGTCCGCGACGCGCAGGTCCAGAGCGGTGAGCTTGAGGCCCTTACGCTCAATGCGGGCGATGATCTCGCCGACGTGGCCGTTCTTGACGCCGTCCGGCTTGATGAGGATGAGAGTGCGTTCAGTCATGGTTGACAAGTCTACCCGAGCGCAGGGGCGTCCGCGCGGGTGGCCTCGTCGTCCACTTCATCCTCATAGCGTGGGCACGGTCTCCCGGTCCCTGCAGGGCCACATCCCGGTTGCAGGCGACGGCTTTCTGACCTGCCCACAAATCTTCGAGCGACCCGCATGCAGCGGAACAGAACCCGATGAGGAACAGGAGGACAGCCACGAACACCCCGCAAGAATTCTCATCAGGTGAGGTTCTGCACCGCCGCGCGGGCGGTCTCGGGTGTGGCGTCGCGGAACCACAGCTGCACCTGCCGGACAGCGGCCTCCTCCTCGCCGCGGTCGAGCATGCCGTGGAGGGTGGCGCGCTGTCTTTCATCGAACACGATCGGTGCGGGCTCACGGCCACCGGCGGTGACCTTGAGGCCGAGCACCAGGAAGGCTCCGGCGAGTAGCAGTGCGATGACGGAGGCGAGGTTCGAGGCACCGGAGAACTTGAACACAAGAGCCGCCACACACAGGGCGGCGGCGAGTCCGAGGTAGAGAGCACGCATGGCGTTCAGCCTAGCGCGACCAGGATTTGAGCATATGTCAACAAAGGCCCTGTTAAAGTGGACCCATGTCCGTCACAGAGCAGCACCCGGAGGAGCTCGTCCTCTCGCCGACCACCCCGCACTGCACCGGTGGTGCCGAGGTTGAGATCATCACCTCCCGCGCGGTCCCCCTCGGCGGCCCCCGTGCCATGACCGTGCGCCGCACCCTGCCCCAGCGACAGCGCAGTCTCATCGGCGCATGGTGCTTCGTCGACCACTACGGTCCCGACGACGTCTCCGTCACCGGCGGCATGGATATCGCCCCGCACCCGCACACCGGCCTGCAGACCGTGTCCTGGCTCTTCGAAGGCACCATCACCCACCATGACTCCGGCGACCACCACGCCGTCGTCCGCCCCGGCGAAGTCAACCTCATGACCGCCGGCGCAGGCATCTGCCACTCCGAGGTCTCCACCCAGGCCACGACCACCCTCCACGGCGTCCAGCTGTGGACCGTCCTGCCGGACAAGGACCGCCACGGACCCCGCCGCTTCGACCACCATGCCCCCGAGCCGGTGCTCTTCGACGGCGGCCGGGCCCTCGTCTTCCTCGGTTCCCTCCTCGGCAGCACCTCCCCCGTCCCCACCTTCAGCCCCCTCGTGGGCGCGGAAGTCAGACTGGACGCGGGGGCGTCGATAAGCATTGACGTCGATCCCGCCCACGAACACGGCCTGCTTGTCGACGCCGGCGACATCGCCCTCGAGGGCGTCACCGTGGCGCCCGGCGAACTGGCCTACACCGGCATCGGCGAGAAGAGGCTGCGCATCCACAACAACGGCGACACCGAGGCCCGCATGCTGCTCATCGGAGGCGAACCCTTCGAGGAGGAGATCATCATGTGGTGGAACTTCATCGGTCGCACTTACGAGGAGATCGAACAGTACCGCCGGGAATGGCAGGACGAGGACGACCGCTTCGGCGTCACCGAAGGATACATCGGCCGTGACCCCGCCGGCCTCAGCCGTCTACCAGCCCCCGCGCTACCGCGCGCCAGCATCCGCCCCCGCAGGAACCCCGCCCCCGTCGCCCGCCCTGAAGAGAGGATCTGAATCGTCCCCCACGAAGACAACCAGTTCATCATCCACGTCGAAGGACAACGCGTCGGGCACGTCGACTACCGCGACCGCAACGGCAGACGACTCTTCCACCACACTGACATCGCACCCGAATTCGATGGCCATGGACTCGCCTGACAGTTCACCTCCGGGGCGCTCTCGTCCACGGATCTGCCGATCGTCGCGATCTGCCCCTTCATTCGTGGTTGGCTGGAGAAGAGCGGCCATGACCACACGTGGTCCACGCCGCACCCGCTGACATCACCTGACCCAAAGAGGAGCTCTCATGACCCGCAAGGCCCCCTACCTCGACAAATTCTACCCTGAGGTCTACAAGTCCCTCACCGAAGTGTCCAAGAAACTGAACATGCTCTACCCGGATGTCGATCTGCCGACATCCCTCATCGAACTCGTCGCCGTCCGCGTGAGCCAGATCAACGGCTGCGGCACCTGCCTGTCCATCCACGTTCCCGCCGCGCGTAAGGCTGGTGTCCCCGAGAACAAGCTCGACGCCCTGCCTGCCTGGCGCATGGTCGACGAGTTCACCGAACAGGAGAAGGCCGCCCTCGAACTCGCCGAGGCGCTGACGTTACTGCCGAAGGACCAGGACAACTCCCGTGCCGCCCTGCCCGCCTGCCAGATCTTTGCCGAGGAGCAGGTCGCAGCCCTGGAGTGGTCGATCATCATGATCAACGCCTTCAACCGGGTCTCGATCGCGTCCGGGCATCCGCTGCTGTCGCGGTAGGCGGCAGAACATACCTCGACGGACACCCGGCCACGCCGGAATGACCCCTTCGAGGAACGGTCGGCGCATTCCGATCGGACTGGGCTGGATCCAGGCCGCATGCCACTTCCCATCAACTCCACATCCATGCCCTCCCCCTCGATCACCGCGACGATGAAGTCGACCACCCGCCCGAGGTGCAGGTCGACACAGATCTCCGAGAAGCCCGGGTGCCGGTACCCGCGGGCAGTGGCGTCACTGGCCTTCCACCAGGGGCGGCGACGCGGAGCCCGTCACTGACCCCGAAGGGCCGGTGCCGGGTGAGGCCGGCGTCGAGAAGCTCGCGGGTGGTGAAGATGGACCGGGTGGCTGAGGCATACCCTCCCGGACTCTTTCGACTGTCCGCAGGTTCCCGGCCGCGGCGAAGAATACCGTGAGGCCCCTCCCCCATCATGTGGGGAGGGGCCTCACGGTACGTTTGGCGGAAAAGCGCTACAGGTGCTGCGTGGTCAGCCAGCCGCGTTTCATGCGCTCGATGAGCGTGGAACGCAGGTGCAGAAGGTACCACCACACGATGATGAAGATGATCGCCACCATCACCGCGGAGAAGTGGACGAAGAACCCACCCACCAGCAGGATCCCCTGCAGTGCCAGGTTGACCGGCAGGGCCCAGCTGAAGCGCTGCAGCCCGGACATGATGACGTGCGCCACGCCGACGAGCGTGATGAAGACCCAGTTGAAGGTGGTCCAGTAGGCACCGTTGTTGACCTTGAGGATCACGGTGAGCACGAGCAGGATCGTGATCGCCTCCAGGAAGAGCGTTCCGGCCATGACACCACGGATGCCCTTCATCGGGTCCTTCTCCGGGGTGTGGCCGGGCCCGAGCGGGCTGATCTCGGGCTGATCTGCGGGGGTACGACTCATGCGGGGTCCTTTCCAAACAGTGTGCGTGCCTCGCCCGCAGTGACCACGGAACCGGTGATGACGACTCCGGCACCCGACTGGATGTCCGCGTCCTCGGCCAGTTCCACGGCCAGCGCGTAGGCCCCGGCGAGGTTCTCGTCCACGTGGACCCGTTCCTCACCGAAGATCTCACGGGCGTGTTCCGCCAGATCGTACGCATCGAGGGCGCGGGGGCTGGAATTCTGCGTGATGACCACCTCGGAGAGGTGGGGCTCCAGGGCCACCAGGATCCCGCGGGCGTCCTTGTCGTCGAGAACGGCGACGACGCCGATGAGACGGTTGAACTCGAAGTCCCGGTCCAGGGCCAGGCCGAGGGCCCCGGCACCGTGCGGGTTGTGGGCGGCGTCGATGAAGGTGGTCGGCGAGGTGCGGACACGCTCGAGACGGCCCGGCGACTGCACCTGTGCGAAGCCGCTGCGCACCGTCGCCAGGTCGAGCGGACGGCCGGCACCGGCGCCGAAGAACGCCTCCACTGCGGCGAGCGCCACGGCGGCGTTGCGGGCCTGGTGTTCACCGGAGAGCGGCAGGAAGATGTCCTCGTACTCGCCTCCGAGTCCGCGCAGGGTCAGCTGCTGGCCACCGACAGCCACGGCGGCGGAGACGACACCGAACTCGGCCCCGGCGCGGGCGACGGCGGCGTCCACCTCGACGGCACGCTGCAGGATGACCTGCATCGCGGCGGGGTCCTGCTCGGCGACGACGGCGACGTTTTCCGGCGGGCTGAGCAGGTCATCGGTGTCCCAGCGGGACTTGATGATGCCGGCCTTCTCCGCCGCGATCTCCTCGATGGTGTCCCCGAGGTAGTCGGTGTGGTCCATGCCGACGGGCATGATGACCGCGACGTCGGACTGGATGACGTTCGTGGCGTCCCACGTGCCGCCCATGCCGACCTCAACGACGGCCACCTCCACCGGCGCGTCCGCGAACGCGGCGTACGCCAGGGCGGTGAGGACCTCGAACTTGGACATGCGCACGCCGGTCTTGTCGTCGACAAGCTCGACGTAGGGCTGGATCTCGCGCCACAGGCGGACGTAGTCACGCGGGTGGATCGGGAGTCCGTCGATGCCGATGCGTTCGGTGACCAACTGCAGGTGCGGGCTGGTCGTGCGGCCGGTGCGGCGGTGGAAGGCGCGCAGCAGGGACTCGATCATGCGTACCGTCGACGTCTTGCCGTTGGTACCGGACACATGAATCGTGGGGAAGGAGTTCTGCGGGGAACCCAGCAGGTCCATGAGCATCTCGATCCGCTCGAGTGAGGGGTCGATCCTGGTCTCGGGCCAGCGGGTGTCCAGCTCCGCCTCGACGACGGCGAGCTCCGCGAGATCTTCCGGGGTGATCTCCACCGGCTGTGGCTTCTCGACGTCGCCGAGCCCGATGTTGAGCTTCAGTCCCTGCTCGGTGACCTCGACGGCATCGTCGAGGTCGGTCAGATCAGCGAGGTCCTCGAGGTCCTCGTCGTCGGCGGCGTTGTTGAGGATCTCTTCCTCGCGGCTCACTTGAGTCCCTCCAGTCGGGCGGTGATGCGCTCGACCTCCTCCTGCGCGACCCGCTGGCGGGTGCGGATCTTGTTGACCACGGCCTCCGGGGCCTTGGACAGGAAGGCCTCGTTCCCGAGCTTCCTGGCGGTGCCCTCGAGCTCCTTGTGGGCGGCGGCCAGGTCCTTCTCGAGGCGCTTACGCTCGGCCTCGACGTCGACGGTGCCGGAGGTGTCCAGGGCGACGGAGATCGTCGCCCGGGACAGGCGCAGTTCGATGGAGGCGGACTCCTCGAAGTCCTCGTCCGGGGCCGTGACACGGGCCAGGGCCCGGACCAGACTCTCCTGATCCTGCAGGTCGGCGGCGGCGAAGTCGATCGTCGCCGGAACCGGCTGGGAGGGCTTGACGCCCTGGTCGGAGCGGAAGCGACGGATCTCGGTGATGAGCTTCTCTGCGTCGGCGATGCGACGAACCGCGACCTCGTCGGTGGCGACACCGCCGTTGGTGTCCGCGGCGGTCGGCCACGGGGCGGTGACGATGGTCTCCTTCTCCGTCAGGGCCTTCCACAGGACCTCGGTGACGTAGGGCATCGTCGGGTGCAGCAGGCGCAGGACCACGTCGAGGACGCGGCCGAGGACCAGCTGGGTGTTGGCACCCTGTCGGGTCTCACCGTCGCGGGGGATCTGGGTCTTGGCGATCTCCAGGTACCAGTCACAGACCTCGTCCCACGCAAAGTGGTAGAGCTCCTCGTTGGCCTTGGCGAACTGGTAGTCGTCGAGGAACGCATCCACGTCGGCCCGGACCTGTTCGAGGCGGTCGAGGATCCAGCGGTCGGCGTCGGTGAGGTCCTCTCGCGGCGGCAGCTCGCCCACCTCGGCACCGTTGAGCAGCGCGAACTTGGTGGCGTTGAACAGCTTGGTGGCGAAGTTACGGGAGGACTGGGCGGCGTCCTCGCCGACGGGCAGATCCACGCCCGGGTTCGCGCCGCGGGCGAGGGTGAAGCGCAGGGCGTCGGCGCCGTACTCGCGGACCCAGTCCATCGGGTCGATGCCGTTGCCCAGGGACTTGGACATCTTACGGCCGTGCTCGTCGCGGACCAGGCCGTGGAGGAAGAGGTCGGTGAACGGGACCTGCGGGCGACCGTCCTCGCCGGAGCCGAGCAGCTCCGGGGTGATCTGCGCGGCGAAGGTGCCGAACATCATCATGCGGGCCACCCAGAAGAACAGGATGTCGTAGGCGGTGACCAGGACGGACGTCGGGTAGAACTTGGCCAGCTCGGGGGTCTTCTCCGGCCAGCCCATGGTGGAGAAGGGCCACAGGGCGGAGGAGAACCAGGTGTCCAGGACATCGGGGTCCTGGGAGTAGCCCTCCGGAGCCTGCTCGTCGGGGCCGACGCAGACGATCTCACCCTCGGGTCCGTACCAGATCGGGATCCGGTGGCCCCACCACAGCTGGCGGGAGATGGTCCAGTCGTGCATGTTGTCGACCCACTCGAAGTAGCGGGGCTCCATCGTCTCCGGGTGCACCCTGGTGTCGCCCTCGCGGATGGCGTCGCCGGCCATCCTGGCCAGCTCCTCGACCTTGACGAACCACTGCAGCGACAGGCGCGGCTCGATGGCCTCGCCGGAGCGCTCGGAGTGGCCGACTGAGTGCAGGTAGGGGCGCTTCTCCTCGACGATGCGGCCCTGCTTCGCCAGTTCCTCACGGACAGCGACGCGGGCCTCCTCGCGGGTCATGCCGTCGAACCGGGTACCGGTGTCGCAGATGCGTCCGGTCTCGTCCATGATGGTCGGCATGTCGAGCTCGTGGCGTAGACCGAGGGCGTAGTCGTTCGGGTCGTGCGCCGGCGTGATCTTCACGGCACCGGAGCCGAACTCGGGATCGACGTAGTCGTCGGCGACAACGATCATCGACAGGTCATCGCGGAACGGGTGAGGCAGGCGGGTGCCCACGAGGTCAGCGTAGCGCTCGTCCTCGGGGTGGACGGCGATGGCGACATCACCGAGCATCGTCTCCACGCGGGTGGTGGCGACGACGACATGCGGCTCATCGTCATTCATCGAGCCGTAGCGGAAGGATATGAGCTCGCCCTCGACGTCCTTGTACACGACCTCGATGTCGGAGACGGCGGTCTCGAGGACCGGCGACCAGTTGACCAGGCGGTTGGCACGGTAGATCAGGCCACGGTCGTAGAGGTTCTTGAAGATGGTCTGCACGGCACGCGACAGGCCCTCGTCGAGGGTGAAACGCTCGCGGGACCAGTCGACGGAGTCACCGATGGCGCGCATCTGGTCGGCGATGGCTCCCCCGTACTCCTCCTTCCACTCCCAGACCTTCTCAATGAACTCCTCGCGGCCGTAGTCGTAGCGGTCCTTGCCCTCGGTGCGCTTGAGCATCTTCTCGACCTTGGTCTGGGTGGCGATGCCCGCGTGGTCCATGCCCGGCAGCCACAGCACCTCGTAGCCCTGCATGCGCTTACGGCGCACCAGGCTGTCCATGAGGGTGTGGTCCAGGGCGTGTCCCATGTGGAGCTGGCCGGTCACGTTCGGCGGCGGGAGCACGATGGAGTAGGCCGGCTTCTCACTCTCCGGATCGGCCGTGAAATATCCGGCATCGACCCAACCCTGGTACAGCTCGGCCTCCACGGACTGAGGGTCCCAGGACTTCGGCAGCGCGTCAGCTCGGTTCTTACCCATCAACATCTTCCCCTCGGTCTGGTCGTTCACTCGGACCATCATAGCCCCTGCACCTGAGGTGTTGACCCTCACGTGAGGTCATGGTTCCTGCTGGTGCCACGAGACTCTCCGGGGTCACCCGCACCATGGGCCTGCGCGGAACGGCTACTCCGTCACCGACACCGTCGCGGTGACCTCGTAACCGTCCTCGGGGCACCGGATGCTGATCGACGCGATACCGTTCGGGTCGATGGTCACGGTCTCGACGACCTCCGGGCCGTCCTCCCGGCGTTCGACGGGGACGGTGGCCAGGTCAGCGTCGGAAAGCGAGCGGAGCGCCGGGTCGAAGGGGACTATGACCTCGGCGAGGAGTGCCAGGTCGCCAGGCTGACCGGTGTCGGACTCCAGAGCGGAGTACTCGACGTAGCGGAACCAGCCGACGTTGTGCGCGGCGCGGTAACGGCGGGTGACGGTGATGGTGTCGTCGGCCCCTGCCTGGGCGTCGGGCCCCACGAGAGCGTCGAAGCTGACTGCCGCGCCTGCATCGCACTCGCGGAACACACCGATGCCGCGGGAGAGTCGGTCCCTGAGGTGGTAGAGCGAGTCCGGGTCGGCGGCGATCGCCAGGCCGACGGCCGTGGAGGCGGTGGGCAGTGGCGAACGGTGGACGCGGCGGCCGAAACGCTCGCGCAGCATGCGCGGGACGAGCGGCAGGGCGCTGGCACCGCCGACGAGGTAGACACCGGCGATGTCGGTGTCGGTCAGTGACTCCTCCACACCGACGAGCGGCTGCATCGCGGCGAGGGTCTGCTCCACGAGCGGGGTGACGGACGTGTAGTACTCGGGGACGGGGACGATGACGTCGTCGTCGCCCAGCTCCATGACGATGCGGCGCGACTGCGGCTTGAGCTGCTCCTTGGCGGTGCGGGCCTCATCCAGGAGCGACTGTCGTGCACGGCGTCCGAAGACGTCATCGGCGCGGCCGGCGGTGGCCAGCGCCAGGTCGGCGAGAACCTCGTCGAAGTCGTCGCCGCCGAGGCGGGAGATGCCGAGGGAGGTCTCGACGATGTGCTCGGGGCCGTCGAGACGCATGAGCGTGACGTCAAAGGTGCCGCCGCCGAGATCGTAGACGATGATGCTGGAGCGGCGGGCGGTGAGGGTGCGGGCGTGACGGTGGGTGTACTCGAAGGCGGCGGCGGAGGGCTCATGGACCATCCCGAGGACGGTGGCCCCGGCGCGGGTGAACGCGTCGAGGGTGAGCAGACGCTGCGCGGAGCGCGCGTTCGCCGGGACACCGAGGACGAGTTCGATGTCCTCGTCGCCGGCGTGTTCACGCAGCTGCTTCACGACGCCGTCGGCAAAGGCCTTCAACACCTCACCCAGCGGGCGTTCCTCCTTGCCCAGCCCGACGGGTGTCTCCGCCGTGACGGTGTGGGAGGTCAGCAGACGCTTGAAGGAGCGCGTGAGGGTCGGGCCACCGACCGCCAGCGCCTCCCATCCCCCGACCAGCCTTTCGCCGTCCAGCGCGACGACAGAGGGGATGAACTCCCGTGAGTCGCCGTCCGTGTCCATGACATTGACGACCGGGTAGTTTCCCCTGTCGACCGCCGCAATGACGGTACGGGTGGTGCCGAAATCAATCCCGAAGCGCATGCCTGTGAACCCTACCGGGATTGACGACGGATGCGAGTTGACTCGCTAAGGCAGCAGATCAGCGACGGCGTCCCGCTCGGCCTTGAGCTCCTCGACGTTCCTGGCGATCATCGTGCGCTGGAAATCGTTGAGCTCGAGATCCCGGACCACCTTCCACGCGCCGTCACAGGCGATGGTCGGCAGGCCGACGACGAGCCCCTCATCGATGCCGTAGGAGCCGTCGGACGGCAGTGCAGCGGACGCCCACTGTCCGGTACCCTGCACCCAGTCACGCATGTGGTCCACGGCTGCGGAGGCTGCGGAGGCTGCGGAGGACTTGCCACGGACGTCGATGATCTCGGCACCACGCTTCGCGACGCGCGGGATGAACTCGTTGACGTACCAGTCCCGGTCGATCCGGTCGATGACCGGCTCCCCCTTGACGGTGGCGAAGGTGAGGTCCGGGAACTGGGTCGCGGAGTGGTTGCCCCACACGACGACGTTCTCGAAATCGGTGGTGAGCACGTCCAGCTCCTCAGCCAGCTGGGACAGTGCACGGTTGTGGTCCAGGCGCATCAGCGCAGTGAAACGCTCGGCCGGGACATCCGGCGCGTTGCGCTGGGCGATCAGCGCGTTCGTGTTCGCCGGGTTACCGACGACCACCACCCGGATGTCGTCCGCGGCATGGTCGTTGATGGCCCTGCCCTGCGGGCCGAAGATACCGCCGTTGTTCTTGAGGAGGTCGGCGCGCTCCTCACCCGCACCGCGCGGCTTCGCCCCGACGAGGAAGGCGGCGTTGGCGCCGTCGAAAGCCACGTCGGCGCTGTCGGTGACGGTGATGTTGCGCAGGAGGGGGAAGGCGGAGTCGTTGAGCTCCATGGCCACGCCCTCGGCACCACGGACGGCGGCCGGGATCTCGAGGAGGGTGAGCTCAATCGGGGTGTCGCGTCCGTAGACGTCACCTGCGGCGATGCGCCACAGGAGAGAATAGGCGATGTTACCGGCGGCACCGGTCACGGCGATTTTCACGGGGTTCTGGGTCATGCTGAGTCCTTTCGCGCTGTCTAGTGCACCAACGCCTGCGAGTCTAGCCCCAAAGGTCATTCCGGGCCGCCACCCCCGGATGGGCGTAACCTGGACCGCAATCCGGTTGTTCCTGCTGGAAGAATGTCGCCATACCGGGTGGTGCAGGAGCCTCACGGCCTCGCTGCGCCACCACTGGTCCTCACATCAGGCACGATATATGGACAGCGCCGGCTGCGGCCCACGCCGAACCGCACGCACCAGACCCTTCCCACCTCGACCCGCGCCCGGAGGGACGACCCCGAATGTTCAACGACGATCCAGCCCTACTCGACGACCCCACCACCATTGACGAGGTCATTGACGTGGCTCTCCGACAGTTCGCGGAGCTCGGATTCCAGGAGACCCGTCTGGACACGATCGCGAAGCTCTCCGGAATGTCCAAGCGGATGATCCACTACCATTTCGGCGACAAGAAGGGCCTCTACCTCCGCTGCCTCACCAGGGCCGCACACCGCCTCCAGCCGCCGGCCGACGAGCTCGTCAGCGACACCCTGGTCCCGGTGGAGGGGGTGACCCGTCTGGTGGATGCGGTGTACCTCACCATGATCCAGAACCCTGAGGCGATCCGCCTGCTCGCCCACGAGGGCATCAACCGTGTGCTCGACATCACCATCCTGGCGAACCTGGTTCCGGGGACCCACGTCTCACTCCAGCTGGACAAGCTGCTCATGCAGGGTCAGGACTCGGGGGCCTTCCGCCCGGGCATCGGCGCGGAGGACATCTTCTACCTCATCTTCTCCCTCGCACTCACCCGCGTGACACACCGGGACCTCATGATGAACCTCATCGACATCGACCCTTCCGGCCGGGAGAACACCGAGGGCATCCACCGACTCGCGGTGGACACGGTGCTGTCCCTCCTCACGGCCAACATCCCCGACAGCGGGCACCGCAGCTACCTCACGCCGGACCACCTCGACGAGGACTCCCAGACCGGACTGGGGATCTACGACGACGCGACGGACATCGACAAGCCCACCACAGAAGAAGAATAAAACCGCCCTGAGCTGCAGTTTAACCCAAACCCCTTGATACCCCCTGGGGTATATGGCATGGTAGTGTCACGATCAACCGGATAATTATTCATCCGCCAACAACACTGGAGTGACCCACATGCTGCTCGAACGTTTCTATGACGAAGACCTCGCCCAGGCCAGCTACTTCATCGGCTGCCAGGCGGAGAACACCGCGGTCGTCGTTGACGCCCGCCGTGACATCACCGAATACCTCGACCTCGCCGCCCACCACGGGATGGAGATCGTCGCGGTCACCGAAACCCACATCCACGCCGACTACCTCTCCGGTACCCGCGAACTCGCCGCCGCCACCGGCGCGAAGATCTACCTCTCCGGTGAAGGCGGCGAGGACTGGCAGTACGGTTTCGAGGGCGAGCGGATGCACGACCGCGACACCATCAGGATCGGCAACATCACCATCGAGGCACGTCACACCCCGGGCCACACCCCGGAGCACCTCTCCTTCCTGATCACCGATGGTGCCTTCGCCGATACCCCGGGATACATGCTCTCCGGTGACTTCGTCTTCTCCGGCGACCTCGGCCGCCCGGATCTGCTCGACGAGGCCGCCGGCGGCGTCGACACCCGCTTCGGCGGTGCCAAGGACATCTTCCGCAGCCTCAAGGAGGTCTTCCTCGAGCTGCCGGACCACGTTCAGGTCTACCCGGCCCACGGCGCCGGCTCCGCCTGCGGCAAGGCACTCGGTGCACTGCCGTCGACCACCGTCGGTTACGAGCGCAACTACGCATGGTGGGCCCCCTACCTGGAGAACGACGACGAGCAGGGCTTCGTCGACGAGCTCCTCGACGGCCAGCCGGATGCCCACGCCTACTTCGGCCGCATGAAGCGTCAGAACAAGACCGGTCCGGCCGTCCTCGGCTACCCGCTGACCCCGCTGCCGGAGGTCGACCACGCCGAGCTGGCGACCCGCATCGAGAAGGGTGAGGCGATTGTCGTCGACACCCGTCACCACACCGAGGTCCACCAGGGCACGGTCCAGGGGGCGGTCAACGTCCCGGGTATCGAGAAGGCCGCCACCTACGGTTCCTGGGTCTACGACCCGGAGACCGACACCGCCGACCTCATCGTCCTGGCACGGGACTCCGCGGAGGCCGAGAAGTACCGTCACCACTTCATGCGCGTCGGCATTGACCAGATGACCGGCTACATCACCGGGTTCGAGGGCCTGCCCACCATGACCCCGCAGGTCCTGTCCCAGGCCGACCTCGCGGGCTTCGAGCGTGACATGCTCCTCGACCTGCGCAACAAGACCGAGCACGCCGAGGGCCACATCCCGGGCTCCCACCAGCTCTCCGGCGGCCGCGTCCTGTGGAACCTCGACGAGCTCCCGGAGCCGGGCGACAGCACCATCGTCACCTACTGCCAGACAGGTGTCCGCAACTCGGTCGCCGGTTCCGCGCTGCGTCGCAAGGGCTACAACATCCACGAGCTCGAGGGTTCCTACCTCGGTTACCTCGACCAGCAGAACGCGAACTAAGCCATGTCCGGAGCCCTCATCACCGTGCTGATCCTCGCCATCGCGGTCGGACTCTCCCTGGGTCTGCTCGGTGGCGGCGGATCGATCCTCACGGTCCCCCTCCTCACCTATGTGGCGGGCATGGATCCCAAGGAGGCCATCGCGGCGTCGCTCTTCGTCGTCGGCACCACCTCCATTCTGAGTACGCTCACCCATGCCCGCATGGGTAACGTCCAGTGGCGCACCGGACTCATCTTCGGTGCCGCCAGCATGGCGGGTGCGTTCATCGGCGGCCTGGCCGGCGGCCACATCCCCAGTGTGATCCTCATGCTGGCGTTCGCGGCCATGATGATCGCCACCGCGATCGCCATGCTGCGCGGCCGCAGGAAGCGCGAGGCCGTGGAGCAGGAGAAACTCCCGCTCGGCAAGATCCTCCTCGAGGGCCTGGTCGTCGGTCTGGTCACCGGTCTCGTCGGCGCGGGCGGCGGTTTCCTCGTCGTGCCGGCGCTGGCGCTGCTCGGTGGGCTGAGCATGCCGGTCGCGGTCGGCACGTCACTGCTGGTCATCTCGATGAAGTCCTTCGCCGGCCTCGCGGGCTACCTCACCACGGTGTCACTCGACTGGCCGCTGGTCCTCAGTGTCACCGGCATGGCCCTGATCGGCGCCCTCATCGGAGCACGCCTGACAAAGGTCGTGCCCGAGCAGGCCCTGCGCAAGGGATTCGGCGTGTTCGTCCTGCTCATGGGAGTGTTCGTTCTGTCCCAGGAGCTGCCCGCGCTGTTCTCCTGACCGCTCATCGACACCACCGCCCCGGATCCCTCACAGAGGGGACCGGGGCGGTGGTGTGCTCTCCAGAGCTGCGGGACCTAGGCGGTCTCCTTCTCCTCGTCGGCCTTCTCGGCGTCGAGGACGAGTTCCGGTTCCGCCTCGCCACGGACGACCTCGGCGGTGATGACGACCTCGACGACCTCGTCGCGGTCCGGGATGTCGTACATCACCGGGACAAGGAGTTCCTCCATGATGGCGCGCAGACCACGGGCACCGGTGCCGCGCTCGAGGGCCAGTTCGGCGATGACGCCGAGGGAGTCCTCGGAGAAGGTGAGCTGGACGTCATCCATCTCGAAGAGGCGCTGATACTGCTTGACCAGGGAGTTCTTCGGTTCAGTGAGCACCTGGACGAGGGAGTCACGGTCGAGGTTGTCCACGGTGGCGACGATGGGCAGGCGGCCGATGAACTCGGGGATGAGGCCGAACTTCACCAGGTCCTCGGGGCGGACCTGCGCAAAGAGGTCGGTCTTCTCCCGGTCGGAGGCGGACTCGATCTCCGCACCGAAACCGAGCCCCTTCTTGCCCACGCGCTCCTGGATGACCTTCTCCAGACCGGCGAAGGCGCCGGCCACGATGAAGAGGATGTTGGAGGTGTCGAGCTGAATGAACTCCTGGTTCGGGTGCTTGCGGCCGCCCTGCGGCGGGATCGAGGCGGTGGTGCCCTCGAGGATCTTCAACAGGGCCTGCTGCACGCCCTCTCCGGAGACATCACGGGTGATCGACGGGTTGTCCGACTTACGGGAGATCTTGTCCACCTCATCGACGTAGATGATGCCGCGCTGGGCACGGGGGACATCAAAGTCGGCGGCCTGCAGCAGCTTGAGCAGGATGTTCTCCACGTCCTCCCCGACGTAGCCTGCCTCGGTGAGGGAGGTGGCGTCGGCAATGGCGAAGGGCACGTCGAGCATGCGTGCCAGGGTCTGCGCCAGGTAGGTCTTACCGGAACCGGTGGGGCCCAGCAGGAGGATGTTCGACTTTGCGATCTCGACGTCATCCTTCTTGCGTCGTGAGGTGGTCGACGTGGCGATCTCCTCCGTGCGGATGCGCTTGTAGTGGTTGTACACCGCGACCGCGAGGATGCGCTTGGCCTTGTCCTGGCCGATGACGTACTTGTCCAGGAAGGCGGAGATCTCGGAGGGACGGGGGAGCTTGTCCTCCCGCTGCTCGGCCTCCTGGGCGGCGCCGAGCTCCTCCTCGATGATCTCGTTGCACAGCTCGATGCACTCGTCACAGATGTACACGCCTCCACCGGCGATGAGCTTCCTGACCTGCTTCTGGCTCTTTCCACAGAAGGAGCACTTGAGCAGTTCGGCGCTTTCTTGCATGCGTGCCATGGGGGTTTCTATCTCGCTTCGCTCGTGCGGGTGGGACAGGTTCCCCACCACTGTAGTCGGCGGGTCAAACTACGGTCCGTGGCCGACAGACGGTGAGCCCCGCCCCAGTGAAACCGGGACGGGGCGATTCCTGAGGGGCGTCGGTGACGTCTAGAGGCCCTCGGCGACCCTGAAGGGTGCGTCGGTGACCGCGCGGACGGACTCGACGGTCTCGCCCTCGGCACACTGGAGGAGAGTGAGCCCCTCGACGGGGTCGACGTCGAAGACGGCGTAGTTGGTGACCACCATGTCGACGCACTTGGCGCCGGTCAGCGGCAGGACGCACTCCGGGAGCAGCTTGGAGTCGCCCTTCTTGGTGGTGTGGTCCATCATGACGATGATCTTCTGTGCACCGTGGACGAGGTCCATTGCTCCACCCATGCCCTTGACCATCTTTCCGGGGATCATCCAGTTGGCCAGGTCACCGAACTGGGAGACCTCCATCGCGCCGAGGACGGCGACGTCGACGGCACGGGAGCGGATCATCGCGAAGGAGTCCGAGGAGGAGAAGTAGGAGCCCCCCTCGGTGATCGTGATGGTCTCCTTGCCGGCGTTGATGAGCTCCGGGTCGAGGGTCTCCTCCGTCGGGTACGGTCCGACGCCGAGGATGCCGTTCTCGGAGTGCAGCACGACCTCCAGACCGGCGGGCAGGTAGCCCGGGATCAGGGTGGGCATGCCGATGCCGAGGTTGACGTACTGGCCGTTCTCAAGCTCTTCCGCCACGCGGGCGGCCATCTGTTCCTTGGTCCAGGTCATTACTGGCTCACCGTCCTGTTCTCGATACCGGTCTCCTGCGGGCCGACCTCGACCACGCGGTCGACGAAGATGCCGGGCAGGTCGACTTCCTCAGGTGCGATGACGTCGACGAGGTGCTCGACCTGCGCGACCGTGATCCTGCCGCTCATCGCGGCATCTGGGTTGAAGTTCTGGGCTGTCCTGTTGAAGACGAGGTTGCCGTAGCGGTCACCCTTGTGGGCGTGGACCAGCGCGTAGTCGGCGCGGATGGACTCCTCTAGGACGTAGAGCTGGCCGTTGAACTCGCGGGTCTCCTTCGGCTCGGAGTACACCGCGACGGTCCCGTCGGTGTTGTAGCGCTGCGGCAGGCCGCCCTCGGCCACCTGGGTGCCCACGCCGGCGGTGGTGTAGAAGGCGGGGATGCCGGCGCCGCCGGCGCGCATACGCTCGGCGAGGGTGCCCTGCGGGGTGAACTCGACGGTGAGCTCACCGGAGAGGTACTGACGGGCGTACTCCTTGTTGGAGCCGAGGTAAGAGCCGATCGACTTGGCGATGCGCTTGTCGGCGAGGAGGAGGCCGAGGCCGAATCCGTCGGTGCCGAGGTTGTTGGAGACGATGGTCAGGTCAGTCGCCCCCTGTTCACGGAGGGCGTCGATGAGACGGGCGGGGATGCCGACCAGACCGAATCCACCGACAGCGATCGTCGCGCCGTCCGGGATATCGGCCACAGCCGCATCAGTTGTGGGAAGGGTCTTGTCAAGCATGCCCCAGACTGTACACTGGAGTTCACTTGATGCACAAGGGTTCGCAATGCGAACAAGAGAGGAGTCGGACATGACGCCACCCGAGGCCCCCAACGTCCAGTCCCTGGTACGCGGCCTGTCGGTCATCCGCACCTTCAACGCCGACCGCCCCCGCCAGACACTCGCCCAGGTCGCCGAGTCCACCGGACTCGCCCGGGCCACCGCCCGGCGCTTCCTGCACACCCTGGTCACCGTGGGGTACGCAGGCACCGACGGCACCGAGTTCTGGCTCACCCCCCGCGTCCTCGAGCTGGGCTACAGCTACCTCTCCGGCCTCGGTCTGCCCGCCATCGCGCAGCCGCGGCTGGAGGAACTCTCCCGCCACATCGGTGAGTCCTCATCGCTCTCCGTCCTCGACGGGACGGACGTCGTCTACGTCAACCGTGTGCCGGTGCGACGGATCATGACGGTGTCCATCACCATCGGCACCCGCTTCCCCGCCTACGCCACCTCCATGGGCCGTGTCATCCTCGCGGGACTGCCTGCCGAGGAACTCGACGCGTACCTCGCCGATGTCGAGCTCACTCCCCTCACTCCCACCACGCTTGTGGACATCCCCTCCCTCCGCACCGAACTCACCCGCATCCGGGAGCAGGGCTTCGCCATCGTGGACCAGGAACTGGAACCCGGACTACGCTCGCTCGCAGCACCCGTGCACACACCGTCCGGCCGGGTGGTGGCGGCAGTGAACATCTCCACACAGACCGTCGTCCACGATCTGGAGGAACTGCACGACCGCTTCCTCCCGGCGCTCATCGACACCGCCGCACTCATCACCGCCGACCTGGCGGCCACGGAACTTTTCTAGAAAGGTACTTGTTTTGTCTGACACCGATATCGTCATCTGCACCCCGCTGCGCACCGCCGTCGGCGCGTACGGCGGACAGTTCACCACCGTGCCCGTCCAGGAGCTGGCCGCCACCGTGGTCAAGGCCGTCATGGAGAAGTCCGGCCTCAGGCCGGAGAACGTCGACGACCTCATCCTCGGCCAGGCCTCCCCCAACGGTGCCGCCCCGGCCCTGGGCCGCGTCGTCGCCCTGGACGCCGGACTCGGTGAAACCGTGCCGGGCATGCAGCTCGACCGCCGCTGCGGATCCGGCCTGCAGGCCGTGGCCACCGCCGCCGCCCACGTCGCCTCCGGCGCCGCCGACCTCATCATCGCAGGTGGCGCCGAGTCGATGTCGCGCACCGAGTACACCGTCGACGCCGACGTCCGCTGGGGCAAGAAGGCCGGCAACATGGTCTTCCGAGACCGCCTCGCCGAGGCCCGCGAGACCGCCGGAGGCAAGAACCACCCGATCCCCGGCGGCATGATCGAGACCGCCGAGAATCTCCGCGAGGAGTACTCCATCACCCGTGCAGCCCAGGATGAGATGTCCGTGGAGTCCCACGCCCGCGCCGTCGCCGCGCAGGAGAACGGCATCTTCGCCGAGGAGATCGTGCCGGTCACCATCCCGCAACGTCGTGGTGAGCCGCTGATCGCCGACAAGGACGAGCACCCGCGCCCGGGCACCACCCTGGAGAAGCTGGAGAAGCTCCGCCCGATCATGGGCCGCCAGGACGCCGACGCCACCGTCACAGCCGGCAACGCCTCCGGCCAGAACGACGGTGCCGCCGCCATGATCGTCACCACCCGCGCCCGCGCCGCAGAGCTCGGCCTCACCCCGTCCGTCGTGCTGCGCGGCTGGGCTGTCGCCGGCGTCGCCCCGGAGACCATGGGCATCGGCCCGGTCCCTGCCACCGCGAAGGTGCTCGACCGCCTCGGAATGACCCTCGACGACATCGACCTCATCGAGCTCAACGAGGCCTTCGCCGCCCAGGCACTCTCCGTGCTCTCCGAGTGGGGCATCTCGGCCGAAGACCCGCGCCTCAACCCGCTGGGTTCCGGCATCTCCCTGGGCCACCCCGTCGGCGCCACCGGTGCCCGCATGCTCGTCACCGCCTCCCACCAGCTGCAGCGCACTGACGCCAGGACCGCCCTGGTCACCATGTGCATCGGCGGCGGCCAGGGACTGGCGGCCGTCATCGAGAAGGTGGAGGCGTAAATGATCCTCCACTCCGTCTCCTACGGCGCCGACAACCCCGGCGACCCGGTCGTTTTCCTCGGCTCCATCGCCTCCACCACCGACATGTGGCTCCCGCAACTCGATGCCCTGTCGGCCCACCACCACGTGATCGCCCTCGACCACCGCGGCCACGGACTCTCCCCCGACCCGGACACAGCACCCGGCGAGACCACCTTCGACGACCTCGCCGACGACGTCCTGTCCACCCTGGACTCCCTCGGCGTCGACAAGTTCCAGGTGGTCGGGCTGTCCCTCGGTGGCGCGATCGCGCAGTACCTGGCGCTGACCTCCCCACGCGTCACCCGTGCCGCCTTCCTGTGCACAGCCGCCTACTTCGGCGGACCCGAGAAGTGGCACCCGCGTGCCGAACTCACCCGTGCCCGGGGCCTCGAGCCGATGGCCGACGGAGTCATCGACTTCTGGCTGACCACGCAGTTCCAGGAGGCCCACCCCGCCACCACCGCCGCTTACCGACGCATGGTGCTCTCCACCCGCGGCGTCGGCTACGCCTCCTGCTCCGACGCCCTCGCCCACTGGGACGTCCGCGGGCGCCTGGCCGAGATCACCGTCCCGGTGCTCACCCTGGCCGGCACTGATGACCAGTCCACTCCCCCGGCAGCCCTCAAGGAGATCTCCTCCGGGGTCTCCGGACCTGCCGAGTACGTCGAGGTCTCTCCCGGCGCCCACGTGCCGACCATCGAGGTTCCCGAGCAGGTGAACAAGGCCCTGATGGAGTTCTTCGGCTAGAACCCTGCTTATCGACGCCGCCGTCTCCACTTTTCCGGGGAGGCGGCGGTGTTGTCATGTGGTCACACCGAGAAACACAGGCGGACACCAGCGCTTGAACGAAGCTGAGCTTCGACAGCGAAGCCGGTGCAATTGTGGTGGCCACCGTTGCGACGACAAGGTGACTGATGGACCTGCCACCCGGCTACGAACATGTGGAACCGTGGCCCCGTGACCGCACAAGTTAAACCATCCGCTGATCCCGGGAACCGGGAGACCTGGCGGGTCACCGCCTTTGAAGTAGGCCAAGTACCGGGCCCCGGAAACGAAGAAGCTGATCAACGATGTCACGCGAATGTTCTATGACCCGAAGTCACTGTCAGCGATATTTCCGCCGAAGCAGATGGGTACATTCTGAAAATCGCCGTCCGCACTGACGTTGGATCATCGACCGGTACAAGTTGAAGTAGGACAAGGCCTCGGCCACCGTCAATGATCCCGAGGACTGGGTTGATGAGGTGGGTAAACCTGCGGTAAATCGTTGATCGGATTGCTATGGTGACCCGAGTTGCCGTGAAAACGGTACGTAATTGTCAACGGCCTGCGGATACTGCAGGTCTGATTCCCTCTGGATGCAAAGGAACTATTCTCTTGGTCGCCGCACAGGAAACGACTCTCCAGGAAGTTCTCGAAGGCACGAAGCAGTACCTCGTACCGTTGTATCAGCGCCCCTACCAGTGGGGGAAGGATCAGATCAGCCAGCTCTGGGAGGATATTGTCGAGCTGGCCGACGACCGCCGTGAAGGCACCCGAGACACGCACTTCATCGGGTCATTGGTCCTCGCGCCCCCGCCGGCGTCGGTGGCGGGCGGAGTCAACACCTACCTGGTTGTGGACGGTCAGCAGCGACTCACAACGTTGATGATCCTTCTCGCCGCTATCCGTGACTACGTTTCGGATCAGGGCTCGGAGGTTGTCGAAGCCGAAGAAATCCAGAACCGCTTCCTGGTTAACCAGTATAAAAAGGGGCGCCACCACATCAAGCTGGTTCCCACTCAAAGGGATCGGGATGCCTTCAACGGCATCATCCGCTGCCTCCCCGATAGTGGTGGCACGGACAAGATCGGTGAAGCTTACCGGTACTTCAGGGTTCAGCTGGAGAAGTTTGACGATCCTACGGATCCCAATGACATTCCGGGGCTGCTTGCTGCTGTCACTGAGGGTCTTGCACTCGTCTCAATCAGTACGCATCCTGACGACAACGTCCACCGGATCTTCCAGTCCCTCAATAACACGGGGCTGCGATTGACCCAAGGTGACCTTCTACGAAATTACATCTTCATGCGTCTACCCGAATCCGGGGAAGAATCGTACGCCCGCTACTGGAAACCGCTTCAGGATCGACTGGGCAACGACAACATCGAGAGTCTTTTCTGGATTGACCTCGCTGAAGACCACCCCGCAGCCAAGGTGAGTGACACCTTTCTCTTCCAACAGCGGCGGTTGGATGCTCTGGAGAGCGAAGAA
>CAJDUQ010000020.1_pt1 | contig 70512 bp, 65 predicted proteins | sample 7390901 | NCBI WGS metagenome assembly CAJDUQ01 (sample SAMEA7055691, study PRJEB34461) | soil metagenome | biome: terrestrial ecosystem; feature: Peninsula; material: soil | place: Antarctica | collected 2016 | reverse complement strand
GAATTTCTGGCCGTACTTGTGTGGCGGAGGTGACATTCGTTATAGAATGGCGACCGATCACACAAGAGCGGCGATGATGTGTTGCCCCGGACACCCCGCTCAGCGACAGAAAGGTTACGCATGTCTGACCCGCGTTCAGCACTGCTCAGTGTCGTCAACCGCAACTTTGACGGTGTTGACATTGACGGCCTCGCCGGAGCCCTCGGCCTCGCCGTCCACCGGCTCGACGACCATGAGACCAAGATCGGCAGCATCGTCACGGCCGGTCTTCTCGACGGCGGCCCGGCACTCATCGTCGGTACCGGCAACCTGCACTTCGACGCGGAGATCGCCGCTGCCCTCGGCCTGCCGATCCTCCTGCTCACCGATTCCCTCGGTACCCACGCCCACCTCGCTGAACGGCATGTCAGGTCTCTGGAGGCGGTCATCGCGGCAGTCGTGACCGAGGACGGGCTGCGCGACGTCGGGAAGATCAGGGAGTCCCTCAAGGTCTCCGTCTCCCCGGTCATGTCCCCGCCGGTCTTCGAGGCCTGGCTGCTGCAGCGCGCCAAGGAGGCCGGGGCCCACATCGTCCTCCCTGAGGGCGACGACGACCGCATCCTGCTCGCCGCCGGCCAGCTTCTGGACCGCGACATCGTCGATCTGACCATCCTCGGTGACCCCGCCGCGATCGGGAACCGCGCCGCTGAACTCGGCGTTGACCTGTCCAGTGCCCACATCGTCGACCACCTCCGGTCCCCGCTCCTCGAGGAGTTCGCGGAGGAGTTCGTCGAGCTGCGCAAGTCCAAGGGCATCACCCTCGACGAGGCCCGCGAGACGATGAAGGACATCTCCTACTTCGGCACCATGATGGTCCACAAGGACCTCGCCGACGGCATGGTCTCCGGTGCCGCGCACACCACCGCGCACACCATCAAGCCGTCCTTCCAGATCATCAAGACCACCCCGGAGGCCTCCGTGGTCTCCTCGATCTTCCTCATGGTCATGCGCGGCCATCTCTGGGCCTTCGGTGACTGCGCCGTCAACCCGAACCCGACCGCCGAGCAGCTCGGCGAGATCGCCGTCGTCTCCGCGAAGACCGCGGCCCAGTTCGGCATCGACCCCCGCGTGGCCGTCCTCTCCTACTCCACCGGTTCCTCCGGCTCCGGCCCGGACGTGGACCGTGCCATCGAGGCTCTGCACAGCGCCAAGCGCATCAACCCCGACCTCAAGGTCGACGGCCCGCTGCAGTTCGACGCCGCGGTGGACCCGGGTGTCGCGAAGAAGAAGATGCCCGACTCTGACGTCGCAGGCCAGGCCAACGTCTTCGTCTTCCCGGATCTCGAGGCCGGCAACATCGGCTACAAGACCGCCCAGCGCACCGGCTCCGCCCTCGCCGTCGGGCCGATCCTGCAGGGACTGAACAAGCCCGTCAACGACCTCTCCCGTGGCGCCACCGTCCCGGACATCGTCAACACCGTCGCCATCACCGCCATCCAGGCCGGAGGAAACTAAATGACCTATGCACTCGTCCTGAACTCCGGTTCTTCTTCCATCAAGTTCCAGGTCCTCGACCCGACCGCCGACGCCAATGACGAGCCGCTCGTCTCCGGCCTCGTCGAACAGATCGGTGAGCCGAAGGGCACCATAACCATCAAGATCCGCGGCGAGAAGCACGTGGTGAGCGAGCCCATCGCCGACCATTCGGTCGGCCTTGAGCGCTCTTTCCAGATCATGACCGAGCACGGCGTCGGCCCGCACGACCTCGACATCTCCGCCGTCGGCCACCGCGTCGTCCACGGCGGCAAGGTCTTCTCCGAGCCGGAGATCATCACCGACCAGGTCGTCGAGATGATCCGCGACATCATCCCCCTGGCTCCGCTGCACAACCCGGCAAACGTCGACGGCATCGTCGTCGCCCGCGAGATCCTCCCGGACATCCCGCACGTCGCGGTCTTCGACACCGGCTTCTTCGCCGACATGCCCCCGGCCGCCGCCCTCTACGCCATCAACGCCAAGGTCGCCGGCGAGAACGGCATCCGCCGGTACGGCTTCCACGGCACCTCCCACGAGTTCATCTCGCAGCAGGTCCCGACACTCCTGGGCAAGGACCCGAAGAGCGTCAACCAGATCGTCCTCCACCTGGGCAACGGCGCCTCCTGCTCCGCCGTCCAGGGCGGCCGCGCGATCGACACCTCCATGGGCATGACCCCACTGGCCGGCCTCGTCATGGGCACCCGCTGCGGCGATATCGACCCGGGCATCATCTTCCACCTCTACCGCACCGCGGGACTGTCCATCGACGAGATCGACACTCTGCTCAACCGCCAGTCCGGCATCAAGGGCATGTCCGGTGTCAATGACTTCCGTGAGCTGCGCCAGATGATCGAGGACGGCGACACCGACGCCTGGTCCGCGTACAACATCTACATCCACCAGCTGCGCCGCTACATCGGCTCGTACATGATTGCCCTCGGCCGCGTCGACGCGATCACCTTCACCGCCGGTGTCGGCGAGAACGCCAAGTTCGTCCGCGAGGACGCCATGGCTGATCTCGAGATGTACGGCATCAAGATCGACCCGGAGCGCAACGACCTGCCGAACGACGGTCCGCGCGAGATCTCCACCGACGACTCCGCCGTCAAGGTCTTCGTCGTCCCGACCAACGAGGAGCTGGCCATCGCCCAGAAGGCCACCGCCCTGGCCGGAAAGTAGCAGCTTCCGCGAGTGTGCCCCCGACCCCCTGTGGGTCGGGGGCCTTCTGCGTCAGCACGTCAATTTTCAGGAGGGAGTGTGTTTCCCGGGCCGCGGGGTGGGGCTGGTGGGGTTGACGTGGGAACAGGGACCAGGTGACAACCCCTAGAACCACGTCACCGGCCGCACCTGGTTCGCCAGGTCAACCAGCGCGTAACGGTGACGGGAGAAGGGGGCCTGCCGGGCCTGCTGCCGCAGCGTGTAGGCCAGACCGTAGCGCAGACCCCGCTGGGTGAAGTGGTACTCGAAGAGGTCGTTGGGGGAGGCGGCGGACTCGACGTCGGCATTCCGGAGGAAGTTGAGCCCCGCGGACATGACGGCGATCTTGATCTGGAGGAAGCGGGGTTCGTTGGTGGGGATCTCCTCCAGACGCCGGGCCGCGCGGCGGATGCGCGACTCGGTGAGGGTGCCCGAGATGAGCTGGAGAATTGTGGTGAGCTGGGCCATCCGGTGGTGGCGGGACGCCTGCGGGACGCGGTCGAGGGCCGCGACAGCCATCTCGATCTGGTCCTCGGCCATGAGCTGACGGGCGAGACCGAAGGCGGAGGAGACCGTCGTGGGGTTGGTGGCCCACACCAGGCCGTAGAGGCCCATGGCGTTGAAGCGCAGATGGGCGGGGTCCTGGGAGACGTGGACCCAGGTGGGGTTGATCTGACCGACGATCTCGGGGTCGACGGAGTCGAGGCTGGCGCTCAGCAGTGAGGCGGCACGGGCGACCTTCTCGGGCAGGAGGGCTCTGTGGTGGTGTCCGAGCTGCTGGAGGATGAGCTCGTCGATGGCGGCGAGGGCGAGTTTAGGGGCGGCCTCGCCAGGGAGGATGTTGAGGACCTCCGTGAAGTGCTTCTGGGCGGACACGTAGTCGTCGAGAAGCAGGGCAGTGACACCGGAGTACCACTGGAACCTCCAGTCGTGGCCCAGATGGCTCTCGAGGGAGGACAGCCACGTGCGGGCCTGACCGGTGAAGCCCAGGTCCAGCATGGCGCGGACGACACCGAGGGGGATTTCCGCGGACTGCTCGTACTCCGGGGTCTTCATCGCCTGGCGCAGCGTCTCCAGCGCCTCCTGCGGCTCGGTGTACGAGGAACCGGAGAGCATGCTGGCGCCGACATCGGTGCGGTCGATCAGCGGGGCGGGCAACGCGGAGACGACCTCGGGGGCGGTGATGCGCACCGTGCGGTCGATGCCGTCGATGAGCTGGTCGGTGCGGAACACCAGGTGTTTCGTGCCGAAGGTCGTACGCTGCGGTGAGAAGAGGGAGTGCTGCGCCGGGAACTGCTGCCCGGTGCGGATCGCGATGACCTCGCGCAGCACACCGTAGAGCTGGGTGGAGAACTCGGCGACGTCGCGGAAGCGTCGGGTCGGGTCGGGGTTTGTGGCCCGTGTGAGCAGACGGTAGAAGCTCAGGTGCTTGCGGAACAGCGGCTCCGCCGAGGGGCTGGGGATGCCGGGTTCGTAGACGCCGTTCTCATCCTTGGGCATGTGCACGGTCAGCGACGCGAGGGTCCGGCCGATCGTGTAGATGTCGCTGGCCACGCTCGGCCCCCCGAGGGCGACCTCGGGGGCCTGGAAGCCCTTGGTGCCGTAGATGAAACCGTACGCGCCGATGCCGGATACCGCGCCGAGGTCGATGAGTTTGACCTGGTCCTCGGTGACGATGATGTTGTCGGGCTTGAGGTCGTTGTAGACCACGCCGCGGGAGTGCAGGTAGTCGAGCGCGGGCAGCACCTCGATGATGTACGCGATCGCCAGGTCGATCGGCAGGACGTGGTTCTCGTGGCTGTTGCGGCGGCTGCGCAGCGAGGGGCCGCCCACGTACTCCATGACGATGAATCCTCCGGGGATGCGGGGGTCGTCGATGAAGTTGAAGATCTTCACGATCCCGGGGTGCGTGATGTCCGCCAGGAACTCCCGCTCCGCGACGGCCGCGCCCATCTCGTCGGCCGACTTCTCTGACTGCATGCCCTTGAGCACGACGAGGCGTCCGGACACGAAGTGGTCGTTGGCCAGGTAGATCCAGCCCATGCCGCCGTGGGCGATGACACCGAGGATCTCATACTGCCCGGCGACCATGTCACCGGGGTTCAGGTGCGGTGCGGGGATGCCGTTCTTCACGGCCTCCGCCGGATCCTGCAGGGCATCCTCGGGGCGGGAGGGCAGGATGAACGGCAGATTAACCATGCCGTCGGCGACGGCACGGCCGACGCGTTGCGTGCCGCGCCTCTCGCGGAATGTCGACAGGGCGAGTTCCCGCGCGCGGGCGGAGGTGTCGTTCCTTATCGACGCCTCCGTGGGCGCCGTGTCGGGCCCTGTCGGGAATCCACCCGTCACGGCTCCTGCCACGGTGGCGGTGGTCGGGGCCTCGTGCTGGTCACGGAGGTTGCCGAGGTCAGTGATGAGGGCGTCGAGGCCGGCGTCGCTGACGTCGTCGTCATCATCGTCGGCGAAGGGATCGAAGTGGACGGCCTGCGTGCCGGGGGCATCGTCCATGTCGGGCAACTCCGGAAGATCGTGGTCGTTCACGGGTTCTCCTCCTCCGCAGGTGTCTCGGGTGGGATGGGCGGCACCGGTGGGGGCTCGGCGCGGTAGTTGAGGGCGGGTGGGCCGGGGGTGGCCAGGTAGACGGCGAACCAGCGGTCGTAGAGGCGCCACCAGGTGCCGTCGTCACGCACCCGCTCGATGGTGGCGTTGACCTGCCGCACGAGCCCGTCGGTGTCGTAGTTGTCGGTGCTGCGCGCCACGGCGACGGCGTAGGACTCGGAGGCCAGTGATCCGCCGACGATCTCCGTGTACGGGTCCTGGGCGGCGATGCCGGAGAGGATCGTGTCGTCGGAGAGGATCGCGTCGGCCTGATGCTGCTGCAGGGCGACGAGGCAGTCGGCCCAGCCACGGGTCTTGAGGATGCGTGACTGCGGCGCGTACATGCGGGCCTTCTCCAGGGCGGTGGAGCCGTCGGTGACGCACACCGTGCGGCCCGGCAGCTGGTCCACGCTCTGGATCGCGGAGTTGCGCATGACGAGGATACGGGAGTCGGTGGTGAGGTAGGGCGTCGAGAAGCTCACGTCCTGCTGGCGGGAACGGGTGACGGTCATCGTGCGGATGACGAGGTCGACCTCGTCTTTCTCCAGGGACTCCATGCGGCTGGCGGACTCGACGAAGCGGAAGTCGACGCGTTCGGGATCACCGAAGATGTCGCGGGCGATCTCCCTGGCGAGGTCCACCTCGAAGCCCTGCAGTTCACCGGACACGCCGTCACGGAAGGACAGCAGGTTCTGCGACTGGTCGACACCGATGATGATGCGGCCGCGCTTCATGATGCGCGGGATCGTCAGCGCGAGGTCGTGCTCCTCCTCGAAGGGACGCAGAGAGCCGATGATGTCCCACGTGTTGATCTCCCGGGGCTCCTCTGCACCGGGTTCCTCCACCATCGAACCGGCGGGCATCGGCGGGCCGTAGGCGTGCGCGATGGTGCGCGGCGGGAGAGCGGGACGGCCCTCCTCGGGTGAACGGTGGAACTCGAGCCTCGGGAGGGAACAGCTGCTGAGCAGCAGCGCGGCGGACACGGTCAGGGCGAGGGCGCGGCGCATCACAGGTACTCCTGCAGGCGGGGGCGCACACCGATCCACACCGCGAGGATGGCCAGGACGCTGAGCAGCAGTACCGCGGTGGAGACCAGCTGGGTGGCGGTGAGGCCGTCGTTGATGAAGGCCCTCATGGAGGAACGCGCGTCGGCGATGAGGCGGGAGAGGGCACCGTCGAGACGGTCATAGGAGGCGGCGGCCGTCGGTGGGGACCCCGGCACGAACGTCGTCGTCGTGGCCAGTCGCACGGCCTCCTGGTAGCTGCCCGAGTTCATCGCGGCGATGAAACGGTCGTGGGCGGCCTGCCAGTCGGCCAGGGCGGTGCGGGCCTCGACGATCTGCGCCCGGTTGGCGCCGGACACCAGCGGGTTGTGTCCCTCGGACTGCTGGAAGTCGTTGAGGGCGACGTTCACCGCGTCGACGGTCGCCCCGAAGGATGCGGTGGAGTCGGCCACGGACTGACGACGTACCAGCGACAGCGTCTCCAGGGTGCGGGCCTGCTGCGCCTGGATACGGGAGGCGGTCAGCGAGTCCCACGGCATCGACGCCTCCTCGAAACCGCGGGTGCCGGCCTGCCAGGTGGTGAAGTTCGACGCCGACACCCACATGATGGCCACGAGCATGAGCCCGGTCGCCGCGAGGAACCCCTTGTTCAGGCGGCGGCGGGTCATCCGCCACAGCATCCACTGGGCGATGAGCAGGAAGAACACCGCCGCGAACAGACCGGACAGCGGCACCCACTGCGGGCGGGTGAGCTGATGCTGCTGTTCGCGGACATCGCTGGAGGTGTCGGCGAAGAGGGAGGCGGCGGCGGGCAGGATCTCCTCCCGCATGAGGGAGGAGGCCTCCGCCATGTACGCCACGCCCACAGGGTTGCCGATGCGGTTGTTCATGCGCGCGGTCTCCACCAGCCCCGTGTAGATGGGGAGCTGCCGCTCGATGTCGGAGATGAGCTGCAGCGTCGAGCGGTCCCGCAGGTCGAGCCCCGCCGCGGACTCCGTCGCAGAGACCATGGCGCGGTCGATGGCGGCGTTGTAGCGGGCGCGGGAACCCGCCGACTCCACACCGGCCTGCACGAAACCGGTCGTGGCGATCGTGTCCGCCAGCGACAGCGAAGTGTAGAGGTTGTGCGCCGCGTAACTCATCGGTTCGGTGGTGGTGAGCAGGACGTCCAGCTCCGACTGCCGGTCCGAGGAGGACTGGGACATCGACCAGCCGGCCGCGAAGATCGCCACCGAGAGGATCACGGTGATGCTCACCAGCTTGCCCGGGGTGGTGGCCAGGAACGCGAAGACGCGGCGGAACCACAGGTACGGCACCGCGAAGGTGTCCAGCACCCGGGCCATCGCGCCGCGGCGGCGGTGCTCCTCGTCGGAGGAGACCTCATCGAGCCAGTGGTCGCGGGTGTCCTCGGGGACGTCCGCGCCGTCGTCCTCGACGGGGGAGCGGCTCGACGATGCGGAGGACCCCGAGGAGCCGTTGCGCAGGCGGGTGCGGCGGTAGTGCAGCAGCGTGCCCGCTGGGCCGGAGAGCTCTCCCCCCGCGGAACGCTCAGTCTGAGACCCCGAAGTTCGCTGCGCTGGCTCGGGGGACTCCGTCGCGCCGGTCATTGGCTCATGATAACCCGCTGAGTGTGTCCTCCGCCATGTCCTCTACCGGGGACTACGCTCGGAGGCATGATCGGAGACGGAAACGGCTGGGCGGCAGGTCCCGGCGCCAAGGTGTGGGGTCGCTTCGGAGCGGCCGGGCTGATGCTCCTCGCGGCTGAGGGACCGGATCCGCTGGTGCTCATGCAGCACCGGGCCCTGTGGACGAACAACGGCGGTACGTGGGCCCTGCCCGGTGGGGCGCGTGATTCCCACGAGACGGTCGTGGAGGCCGCCGTCCGGGAGGCCGTCGAGGAGTGCTCCCTCGAACCCTCGCTCATCGAGGTGCTCCACGAGGTGGTCACGGCCGGGCCCTTTCCCGCGGACCCGGAGCAGCCGGAGCTGGCGGGCGGCTGGACCTACACGACGGTCATCGCCCGCACCACGACCGGCGTCCCGCTGAAGACCTTCCCCAACGAGGAGTCGGTGGAGTTGCGCTGGGTGCGGCTCTCAGAGCTTTCTGAGCTTCCTCTCATGCCCGCGTTCGCGGCGTCACTCCCGGGACTTGTCCAGGCAATTCGCAGCCTGTCCCTCTGAGTCGTGTGGCAGGGTGTGAATCATGATCCACGTTGAAGGACTGACCAAGGACTACGGTCCGGTCCGCGCGGTGGAGGACCTGTCGTTCCGGGTGCAGCCCGGCGTCGTCACCGGGTTTCTCGGCCCCAACGGCGCGGGCAAGTCGACGACCATGCGGATGATCGTGGGCCTCGACAAGCCCACCGCCGGCACCGCGCTCATCGACCGTCGCCCCTACCGTGAGCTGCATCGACCGCTCACCGTCGTGGGGGCGCTTCTCGACGCCAAGGCCGTCCACCCCAACCGGTCCGCCGCCAACCACCTCCGCTGGCTGGCGCAGTCGAACGGCCTGCCGCTCACGCGCGTCGACGAGGTGCTGGAACTGGTGGGACTCGCGGGCGTCGCGAAGAAGAAGACCGGGGGGTTCTCCCTCGGTATGGGGCAGCGCCTCGGCCTGGCGGCCGCACTGCTCGGTGATCCCCGCGTCCTCGTGCTCGATGAACCCGTCAACGGCCTCGACCCGGAGGGCATCCGCTGGGTCCGCGGCCTGCTGCGGGCGTTGGCGGCGGAGGGGCGCACCGTGCTCATCTCCTCGCACCTGCTCTCCGAGATGGCACAGACCGCCGACCGGCTCATCGTCATCGGACGGGGCCGGCTGGTGGCCGACACCACCACGGAGGAGTTCATCCGCGAGCACTCCGCGCAGACCGTGTTCGTCCGCGCCGAGGACCGGTCCGGGCTGGCGGAGCATCTGCAGCGCGCCGGGCTGGGGGTCACGCCCGTGAACGGGCAGGGACTCGAGATCGTGGGCAGCAGCACCGAGGAGGTCGGGGCCCTCGCCTTCACCGGGGGTTTTCAGCTGCAGGAATTGTCGCTGCGGCAGGCCTCCCTGGAGGAGGCGTTCATGGATTCCACCGGACAGGATGTCCAGTACCAGGCCCGGAAGGCGGAGTAGACAGCAGTGTTCCTGAATACCCTGGCGGCTGAGTTCACCAAGCTCCGGACGACGGCGTCCTTCTGGTGGACCACCCTCCTGTTCATCATCATCGGGCTCGGATGGGCGGCGCTCACCGGCTCGACGACCATGCCCGCCGACGCCGGTTTCCCCACGCTGTGGGCGTCGGCGATCGTGACGACCGTGTACCTCATCGGCTTCCCGGTCCTCATGATCCAGGCGATCATGCTCGTGACCACCGAGTACCGCTACAACATGCAGTCGACGACCTACCTGACGACACCGCGCCGCTGGACCGTCGCCCTGGCCAAGCTCCTGCTCTACGCGGCCTTTGCGGCGGCGCTCACCTTCGTGGTGGTGGTGGTGGGCTTCTTCCTGGCGAAGTGGCTGGCTCCCGCGTCCGCGTCGGAGATGTTCCGGCCCTTCCGGGATGCCGCGGCGCAGGAGATCATGTGGGTGTACCCGGCCGCAGCCGCGATGCTGGTCATGATCAGTCAGGGGGTGGCGCTGCTGCTGCGGCAGACCGCCGGCGCGGTGGCGCTCATGCTCATCTGGTTCATGGGCCTGGAGGCGGTCTTCACCCTCATCCCGCGGCTCGGACACCGGATCGGTTCCTACCTCCCGTTCGAGAATCTCCGGTCCTTCGTCACCGACCACCCGTTGGAGGGGGTCCCCTGGGACACCCACGGGGCGGGTGCCTACTTCCTGTTGTGGGCGGCGGTGGCGTGGGTGCTCGGCGTCGTCGTGCTGCAGCGCCGCGACGTCTGACCGGTCAGGAGAGCAGCGTATAGATGAGGATGACCAGCGCCGGGAGCACGAAGTAGCCCCCGGCCATGGCCGCCGCCGCCATGGAGTAGCCGCGGACGGCCACCCGTCCGGAGAGCTCCGCCAGGGCGATGATCCGGTTCTGCAGCGGCGGGCAGATGAGCACCAGCATGGTGCCCGCCACGTTGAAGATCACGTGCACCAGTGCCGCCTGCACCGCCAGGGTGCCGAGCGTGCCCGGCACGGCCAGAGCCGCGAGCAGCGACATGAGTGTGGTACCGACGTTGGCGCCGAGCGTCACCGACAGGGCCTCCCGCATGGTCAGGGTGCGGGCCACCGCGAAAGGCAGCAGGGAGGAGACGGTCACTGAGGAGGCGTTGACGGCCATGGTGACCAGGGCTCCGGACGTGACACCCAGGGCGTTGGACGCACCGGAGGAGCGCTCCAGGAGGGTGCGGGTGGTCGCGGCGGTGAGAACTGACAACTGTGCGTTGATGAAGCGGATCGCGGCGAGCACCAGCAGGGTGCCCACCAGGATGGCGAACACGGCGGCCAGACGTCGGTCGAACAGCGAGCCGAGGAGACCATCGACACCGACGGCGTTGATGAGCGGCGAGTACAGCTGGAACAGACCGCGCCCCGCCTCGGAGGGATTTTCGCCGACGACCGAGTCGGAGACCATGTTGGAGAACCTGCTCAGCGGGTGGAACGCCAGCTCCAGGAGGAACGCGGCCAGCCCGAACAGCGTGTTGAACCATGTGTGCAGCGACGCCGAGGCGAAGGCACGCCGGAAACTCGACCGGTTGCCGATGTAACTGAACGCCACTATCGACGCTGTGATCGTTGTGCCGATGTTGGCGCCGAGGATGATGGGGATCGCCACCGTGACAGAGATACCGCCGGTGCCGACCGCGGTGACGGTCAGTGCGGTCACGGTCGTCGAGGACTGGATTGTGGCGGTGGCGAGGATGCCGATGAGCAGGCCGATGATCGGGTTGGCTGCGAGGTTGAAAAGCTGCGCGACGCCGTTGGAACCGATACCGAAGGCACCGTCGAGAATGAGGTAGACGGCCATGATCATCATGAACACGGCCCCGATCACGCCCGCCCAGCGCACCGTGGCCCCGAAGGTGGAGAGCGCGACGAAGTCACGTTCTGCGGGGATCTGCTTCGGGTTGATGAAGTGCTGGGTGCCGGGGAGGGAGGACGACCTGATCCGTTCAGTGGTCATTCCTCGCCCCTTCACTGCGTGTACATATTCAAGACAACCAGCGTCCATCTGAAGGTATCACCGACGGAAATAAATCACCATTGCATTAGGGTGGCCGGAATGGAAGGTCAACCTCGGGTACCGCAGCGGCTCACGGTCCCGTTTCTCCTGGCACTGGCCCTGCTCTCGGCGTCGGGCCCCTTCTCGGTCGACATGTACCTGCCGGCGTTCCCCGTGATCGTCGATGACCTGTCCAGCACCCCGCCGATGGTGCAGCTCACCCTCTCCGGCTTCCTCGCCGGCCTGGCGTCCGGGCAGCTCATCATCGGGCCGCTCTCCGACGCGCTCGGTCGTCGCCGCCTCATGCTGCTGGGTACCGCCGTCGCTCTCGGGGCGGCCGTCCTCGCCGCCCTCGCCCCGACCATCGAGCTGCTCATCCTCGCGCGCCTCATCCAGGGACTGGGGTACGGGGCGACAATCGTGCTCGCCCGCGCCGTCATCCCCGACCTGGCTGCCGGGGAGCAGGCCGCCCGCGCGTTCGCTCTGCTCATGACCATCCAGGGGGTGGCCCCGATCCTGGCGCCCGTCGCCGGTGGCCTCCTCGCTGACCCGCTCGGCTGGCGCGGCCTCTTCTGGATCCTGGCGGGCCTGGCGGCCGTCCAGCTCCTCGTCGTCATGGGTGTCATCCGTGAATCCCTGCCCCCGGAGAAACGCAGCCCCGCCACGGCGCGCGGCGTCCGCGACAACTACCGCCTCGTCCTGGCCAGCCGCGGCTACCGGGGCTACCTGGTCAGTTTCGCGTTCGGTTTCGCTGCGATGTTCGCCTACATCGCGGCCTCCCCCTTCCTCATGCAGGAGGAGCTGGGCATGTCGGCGCAGGTCTACGCACTGGTGTTCGCGCTCAACGGTGTCGGCATCATCGGCGGCAGCATGCTCAACGCCCGGCTCATCGGCAGGTTCCCCACCCATCGGATCCTGCTCACCGGCCTGGGCATCCAGGTGACCGCCACGGTGCTCCTCGTGGTCACCATGCTGCTGTACCCCACCGTGTGGCTCATCCTGCCGCTGTTGTTCACCGCGATCGCCCAGAACGGCATCATCATGGGTAACTCCACCGCCCTGGGCACAGGACTGGTCCGCGTGAGTGCGGGCTCAGCGTCCGCGCTCATGGGTTTCGCCCAGTTCACCGTCGCCGGGCTGGTCGGCCCCCTCATGGGCCTGGGCGGGAACCCCGGCCTGACCATGGCCGTCGGCATGATGGCGTGCTCCCTCGTGGCGACGGCCGGGGCGCTGTACGCGGGGCGAGCTACTGCAGCGCCGACGTCAGCTTCATGACGTTGTCGACGTAGCGGCGCAGGAAGCTCCTGTCGTTCCATTCCTCGAGGGTGAGGCGGCGGGAGACGGCGAGGTAGGCGTCGGCGAGCTCCATGAGTTCGTCGAGGATATTGCCCTTGGCGATCATCAGCGTGGCCTCGTAGTTGAGGCCGAAGCTGCGCATGTCCATGTTGGAGGAACCGACGGTGCCCACCGAGTCATCCGCACCCGGATCGGCGATGTTGAACTTCGAGTGCAGCACGTACGGGGCGGGGAAGAGGTGGATGCGTACACCCGCCTCGAGGAGCACCTGGTAGTACGAGGACTGCGCGTGGTGGACCATGAACTGGTCCGACTGCTCGGAGACCAGCAGATCCACCTGCACCCCGCGGTAGCAGGCCGAGGTCACGGCCTCGAGGAGGGACTCGTCCGGGATGAAGTAGGGGGAGCACAACACGAGACGGCGCTGGGCCATGTGGACGATCGAGTTGAACATCCGGAGATTCGGCTCCGTGGTGTAGCCGGGGCCGGAGGGGACGAGCTGGATGATGTTCTCGCCCTTCAGGTCGGGGCGGTGCGGATCCTCGCGCGGCGGCTCCGGGTCGAGCGGCTCATTGGTCTCCGCGTACCAGTCCACGGCGAACATGTATGACATCGAGGCGACGATCGGGCCGCTGACCTCCACCATCGAGTCGACCCACTGCCGGCCGCTCCGCTGGTTGGCTCTGAGCAGGTAGGAACGGTCGATCATGTTGATCGAGCCCATGAAACCGAGACGGTTGTCGATGATGAGCAGCTTGCGGTGGTTGCGCAGATCCGGGCGACGGAACTTGAAACGCCACGGCTTGAGAGGGAGCATGAGCTGCCAGTCGACACCGATCTCCGTCAGCTGCCTGCCCAGCCGTAGGTATCCGGGGTACTTGAAGGAGCCGATCTGGTCGAAGAGGTAGCGCACCTTCACTCCGCGCTGCACGGCCCGTTCCAGGGCACGGAAGAACACGTCGGTCGTGTCGTCCCAGGCGGTGATGTAGATCTCGACGTGGACGTGGTCCTCCGCCTCATCCACTGCGGCGGCCATCCGGCGGATGGTCTCCTCGTAGTCGGAGTGCACTCCGTGGTTGTGGCCGATGACCGCGGGCAGGTTGGTCAGTCGCCGGTTGAGCCGGATCACCGACTCCACCTCCTGCCGCAGGTCACTGCCCTCCGGCCAGTCGGGGACCTGGGACTGGACGTCCTTGATCATGACGTTCGCCTCCCGCTGGATACGGTGGCGACGCCGGTTGATGTACGGCGAACCCATGAGGAGGAAGAACGGCAGCCCGATGAAGGGCAGCAGCAGAATGGCCAGCAGCCACGCCGTCGAGGAGCTCGGGCGGCGGCCCTCCGGCACCAGTCCGATCGCGATGACCTTGATGGTGTAGTCGACGATGAGACCGATGAGCTGCCAGCTGTTGAGGTCGAAGGCGAGAGTCACGGGCGTCAGCGGACCTCGTCGAAGGTGGCCTTCTCCACGTAGTCCACGATCACCGGTGCGTGGTCGGAGGCACCCTTCCCGGCGCGCTCCTCGACGTCGATGAAGGCATGGGCTGCCAGGGGAGCCAGTGCGGGGGTGGCCAGCTGGAAGTCGATCCGCATGCCCTCCCCCTTCTGGAACCGGAAGCCCTTGTAGTCCCAGTAGGTGAAGCGTTGCTCGGTGAGTGGGCGGGTCACCTCGGTGAGGCCGGCCTCGAGGAGTCCCTCGAAGGCGATCCGCTCGGGCTCGGTGACGTGCGTCTTCCCGGCGAAGAAGTCGATGTTCCACACGTCCTCGTCGCGGGGGGCGATGTTGAAGTCACCCAGGTAGACGGTCTTCTGGTCCGGGTCCTCCCGCAGGGAGTTCTGCACGTGGAAGCCCAGGTTGTACAGCCAGCGCAGCTTGTAGTCGTAGTGCGGGTCCGCGATCTCCCGGCCGTTGGGCACGTACAGGCTCCACACACGGATCCCGCCGCACGTCGCGCCGATGGCGCGGGATTCCACGATCTGCTCGTTGTGCGGGTCCTTGTCGAAGCCCGGCTGTCCGGGGAACTGCTTCTCGACGTCCTTCAGCCCCACCCGCGACAGGATCGCCACACCGTTCCACTGGCTGGTGCCCATGTGGGCGACCTCGTAGCCGGCGGCCTCGAACACGGCGTAGGGGAACTGGGCGTCCGTGCACTTGGTCTCCTGGATGCCCAGGACGTCCACGTCGTGACGGGTGAGGAAATCCACGATCCGGTCCGCGCGCGTGCGCACGGAGTTGACGTTCCAGGAGACGATGCGCATGTCGTATACCCTAGTCGCGGCTCACCCCTCGGCGGCGTTGACCATCCACAGGACACCGGACTGGTCACGGATCTGCCCGTGGTGGTCGCCCCACGGGGCGGGCTCGAAGGGCAGGCCCTCCATGGGGATGTCGCCGTAGGTGGGCAACTCGGGCTCGCCGCCGGGGAAGGAGATGCTGCCGCTGAACTGCATGGACATGAGGGTACTCCTCAACGGGACGGGTTGAGTGGTGAAGGTCACATTATAGTGCCGATGTGCGTGGTGGGACGTGTCCCGCCACGGGAGACCCGGCTATCCCGTGCCCGGTTCCTCGAGCCGCGCGTAGCGGTGTCGGTGGTGCTCGATGAACCCGAGCTTGGTGTACAGCGCGCGGCCGGCCGTGTTGGAGGCGATGACCTGCAGGTATGCGTCCGTGGCGCCGGACGCGGCACCCCAGGCGAGCATCTCGGCGCCGAGTCGGGTGCCCAGGCCGCGGCGTCGATAGGCCTCAGCGACCTCGACGGCGGAGTATCCGAGCCAGCAGCGGCCGTCGTCGGAGGCGGTGAGCGTGCCGCGGGTGATGGCGACGGTGTCGCCGGAGGGGGCGAGCAGCCGGCCGAAGCCCATCGTGCCGTCGATCTGGTCGTGCAGCAGGCGCAGCGCCTCGACGGGCAGGGGTCGGCCGCGGAAGTGGTAGAGGGCGAGCCAGTCGGCGTCAGGCTGATCGTCGATGCGGAACTCGAAGTCACCGGGCTCGGCGGGGGTCGGGGAGGTGAGGTCCCGGGTCATCACGATGATCTCCGGGCCGAGCCGCCAGCCGCCGGCCTCGATGAGTTTCTCTGCGGGCGCGCCGATGCGCTCCGGGATGAGCACTTTCACGGGCAGATCGTGGCGGGCGTAGAACTCCCGGAGCTCGGCGAGAGGCACCGCGCCGAAGCCGGCGGAACGGCCCAGCGGGGCGGCTGAGTTGGAACGCTCCGTGATGCCGTCACCGGCGCGCATGAGCCACTGGCCGTCCGCTGTCCACGTGTGTTCGATGCCGGGGAAGGCCTTCGCGGTGGCGACCTCCACCGCGCGGATGTCGGAGTTGCGGATCCGGCGCGGGGACAGTTTCTTCACCACCTTGATCAGCTCCGCGGGGATCTCGACCGCCTCCGCCGAGGACTCGAGGCCGCCGACCAGCTGCGGGCGCACGACCAGCGGAGACACGTTCACCACGTGGCCGATGATGTCGGAGAGGTGTCCGGGCGTGTCAGGCAGGAGGCGGCGGACGACGATGCGGTCGCCGACGGCGACGTCGTCGGAGCGGAAGATACCCATCTAGTGCCCGAAGGGGTCCTCGACCTCGCCGGGCATCCAGGTGAGGCCGGGTTCGGTCCATCCGAGGGATCTGATGGTCTTCTTGGCCTGCCGCTTGTGGCGGCCGATGAGGACGTCGGTGTAGAGGAAGCCGTCGAGGTGCCCGACCTCGTGCTGGAGGCAGCGGGCGAAGAAGCCGGTGCCCTCGACCTCGATCTCGTTGCCGTCAGCGTCCAGGCCGGTGACCTTCGCCCAGTCGGCGCGGCCGGTGGGCCAGCCCTCGCCGGGGACGGAGAGGCAGCCCTCGTCGTCGGAGCCGTCGTCGGCGGGCATGGTCTCGGGGATCTCGGACGTCTCCAGCACGGGGTTGATCACACAGCCCCGGTGCCGGACACCGTCGTCGTCGGGGCAGTCGTACACGAACAGTCGCTTGGCCACACCCACCTGGTTGGCCGCCAACCCCACTCCGTTGGCCGCCTCCATGGTCTCGTACATGTCGGCGATGAGGGTCTGGATCTCCTCGCCCGGGATGTCCGCGGGGTCGACGGGGCTGGTGGGGTTGTGCAGCACGGGGTCGCCGTGGATCACAATCGGTCGGATCGTCATGGCCTACAGTTTAGGCATGTCCGACCTGAGTGAATCCGATGCCCGCCTCCTCGACTTCGAGGAGCGCGCCCCGCGTTCGGCGGGCGCGAAGGAGGAGCTCATCCGCGCGGAGCTGGGGATGAGTCCGGTCCGTTACTATCAGCGCCTCAATCTGCTCATCGACGTTCCCGCGGCCATGGCCTCCCACCCGGTGCTGCTGGCCAGGTTGCGGCGTATCCGTGACCGCCGGGCGGTCGAGAGGGGCGCAGCGCGTGGTAACGGAGACACCGGGAACACTGAAAGCTAGAGTGACTACTGTGACCAATGTGAATCCGGAGAATCAGTCCAGTTCGGGACTCCCGCTGCGTGGGCTGGCGATGGTGCTCATCGCCGTTGCCGTCCTCCTGGCGATGTGGGGCCTCTACGCCTCGACCCAGAACCCGTCGGAGACCACCGGCGGCGCGGACATCGCGAGCAGTGCCACCTCCGCGGACACCGCGACCGTGGCCACCCAGCCGGAACAGTCCGACCGGTCCGCCTCCCAACAGGCGGACGACGACGCCGAGGCCACCACGGAGGCGGAGGCCGCACGGAAGGAGGGCGACGCGGACAGGCCGCAGCCCCCGGCGGCCCGCCCGGCACCGGCCCCGGAGCCGGCACGCCTCAACGTGCTCAACAACTCGACCGTGCCGAACCTGGCCGCGAATGTCGCGGACCGCCTGCGTGAGGACGGTTTCGAGGTCGGCGAGGTGGGCAACCTGTCCGACCACGTCCTCCCCGAGACCACCGTCTTCTTCCCGCCCGGCAACACCCGCGCCGAACAGCAGGCACGTGAACTCTCCGACCGACTGGGCGGCGTCGCCCGGGAGTACGAGGGCTTCCTCCCCGAGAACACCGCCGGTCGCAATGACCTGACCCTGGTGCTCGTCAATGAGGTGGCACTGTAATGGGGGCGGGGACCGGCATTGAGCCGATCCCGTTCCACCGCTCGCCGAAGCCGACGCTCGGCGTCGAGTGGGAGATCGCGCTCCTCGACCCGACGACCCGCGACCTGGCCCCCAAAGCCGTCGAGGTCATCGAACTCGTCCAGTCGCGGCACCCGGAGGTGCACCTGGAGAAGGAGTTCCTGCAGAACACCGTCGAGCTGGTCACGGCCGTCCATGAGACCGTGCCGGATGCTGTCGCGGAACTCAGCCGCGGCCTCGGGGTGCTGAAGGAGGCGGCGTCTGAACTCGGGCTGTGCCTGTGGTCCTCCGGATCCCACCCCTTCTCCGACTGGCGCAGGAATCCGGTCAGCGCGAAGACGGCCTATGCCGAGATCATCGAACGCACCCGCTACTGGGGTTCGCAGATGCTCATCTGGGGAATCCACGTGCACGTCGGCATCTCCCACGAGGAGCGTGTGTGGCCGATCATCAACGCCCTGATGACGAAGTACCCGCACCTGCTGGCACTCACCGCGTCGTCGCCGGGCTGGGACGGACTGGACACGGGCTACGCCTCCAACCGCACGATGCTCTACCAGCAGCTGCCCACCGCCGGCCTGCCCTTCCAGTTCCGGACCTGGGCGGAGTGGGAGTCCTACATGCACGACCAGGACCTGTCGGGGGTGATCAACCACACCGGGTCGATGCACTTCGACATCCGCCCCGCCCCGAAGTGGGGCACCATCGAGGTGCGGGTCTCCGACTCCACCTCCAACCTGCGGGAACTCGCCGCCGTCGTGGCGCTCACCCACTGCCTGGTCGTCCACTACGACCGCATGATCGACAGCGGCGAGGAGCTGCCGATCCTGCAGCCCTGGCACGTCGCCGAGAACAAGTGGCGCGCCGCCCGCTACGGGCTGGAGGCACTGGTGATCACCAGCCGCGACACCGATGAGCGCTGGGTCACCCAGGAACTCGCGGAGCTTGTCGACGACCTCTCGCCCCTGGCCGCCGAGCTGGGCTGCCTCGAGGAGCTGCACCTGGTGTCCGAGATCCTGGAGCGCGGTGCCGGCTACCAGCGGCAGCGTCGCATCCACGACATCACCGGCAGCTGGATCCCCGTCATCGACGCCACCTGCCGGGAGATGGAGGACCTGGTGCCGTGACGCATGTCGTTCTCGTCCACTCCACCGGTCACCTGCCGGACGTGTGGACGGAGGTCGTCCGCGCCCTCCCCACCGGATGGAGGCCCTGGCTGCCGAATCTGGGCGTGCAGTCCCTCGAGCAGTACCTGGACAAGCAGGAGTTGCGCCGGGTGGTGCTCGTCGGGCACGGCACCGGTGCCCTGGCGGTGGCACGCCTGGCTCAGGAGCAGCCGCAGCGGGTGTCCCACGCGGTGCTGTCCCTGCCGGAGGCACCCCGCCTCGTGCCGCGTTTCCTGCGGCGTCGGCAGGAGGAGGCCCTGCGCACCCCGGTGCCGACACTGCGCACCGCCACCGGCCCCGGGCAGCCGGAGCAGCTGGTCGCGGAGATCAGCTCCTTCCTGGCCGACTGATCCCCCGGCCCGTCAGCGGCGGCGCAGCGAACGGTCCGCGGGGGCGTCGTTGCGGGACATGTGGCGCGGGTCGCCGTAGAGACCCTCACGGCGCGAGACGCGGCCGAGACGCTGGGCGGTGACGGGGGAGGTCATGCCCGCGAAGATGACCAGCAGTATGAGAATGCCCAGGTCAGCGCGCTGGGCGATGCCGAGATCGGGGGAGCCGGTGATCTTGAACAACGCCCCGAGGATCGTGAGGATCAGGCCGGTGGTCTGCGGCTTCGTGATGGCGTGGATACGCGCCATCGTGTCCCGGAAACGGACGACGCCGACCGCAGCAGAGAACACCAGGAACGAACCGGTGATGATGAGGATGAGCGAGACGATGTCCGCGAACAGCTGGTAGGTCATGGCTTAACTCCCGTCCCTCTTGCGGAAACGCGCGACGGCCACCGAGGCGATGAAACCGAGCAGCGCGATGACGAGCATGGCGTTGGCGACGGTCGTGTCGAGCGTCCAGCAGATGTAGGTGGCCAGCGCACACTGGAGCATGGCGACGAAACCGTCGAGTCCCAGCATGCGGTCCATCGAGTTCGGACCGACGACGATCCGCCACGTCATGATGATGAAGGCCAGGGTGAAGAACGCCGCGGGGATGAGCAGCAGATTCGTGTAGAGGTCAGGGCTCATGGTCACTTCCTCTCGAAGATACGGATCATCCGGCGCTCGAGAGTGGCGATGGTCTCCAGCTCGCGGGCCAGCGCCTCCTCGGTGCCGGCGTCGAGCAGATGGACGGTCCACATGCGGTTGGCGATGTCGATGTCGCTGACCGAACCCCCCGGCTGCAGGTTGTACAGCACGGTGGCGAAGGACAGCACCAGTTCGTTCGACACCCGCATGGGCACGCGCACGATGGCGGACTTCGGCGGGTCGGCGGGGCGCAGCGCCAGCCAGGCCACCTTGGTGGATGCGACCGCGAGGTCCCGGAACCAGGTGAGCATGTGGACGAACAGCAGCCACCAGTTGACGCTCAGCCCGGCGATCGGCATGGCCGGCAGCGGCAGTCCGAAGACGATGAGACAGCCCACGAGCAGACCACCGATGAGATTGGCCCAGGTGAACTCGCCCATGAGCAGGCACCACATGAGGGTGATCCAGACGATGAACCAGGGGCGGAAACGGCGACGGAATCCGGCGATCATGGCTGCACCTCCTCGGTGGTGGCGGTCTCGACGGCGGGCTGCGGCTCCGGGAGCAGGTGGTCGCGGTTGCGCAGGGTGTCGGAGCCGTCATCCAGACGCTGCTGCTGCAGGGTACGGCCGGGGTCGTCGGCGGTGGTGCCCAGCACCGCGGTGCGGTAGATGGTGATGTCCTGGGCCGACTCGGCGGCACGCCCGGTGACACCGGCGATGGGGCCGGCCAGCACGGTCACGGCCAGGGACGCCGCGATGAGCGTCGCGGTGGAGGCGACCATGCCGACGGGCATACGGCCGACGTCGTCGCGCTCACGGAACTCGACCTCGTCGGTGATGTCGACCAGCGGCGCCGGGCGGGCCATGGCCACGTTGCCTTCCGGGGCGTCCTTCCGGTCGCGCCAGAAGCCCTTGGACCAGACGAGCACCATGACGTAGAGGGTGAGCAGTGAGGTGACCACCGCGCCGCCGATGAGCAGCCACGGCATGAAACCACCCTCGTTGGCGCCGGCCTCGATCAGGATGATCTTGCCCAGGAAGCCGGAGAACGGCGGGATACCGCCCAGGTTGACCGCCGGGATGAAGTAGAGCAGCGCGATGACCGGGGCGGTGTAGGCCAGTGAACCGAGGCGTCGCAGCGAGGACGTGCCCGCCTGCCGCTCGATGAGGCCGACCACGAGGAACAGCGCGGTCTGCACGAGAATGTGGTGCACGGCGTAGAAGATCGCCCCGGCGAGGCCCTGGGCGGACCCCAGCGCGATGCCGAAGATCATGTAGCCGATGTGACTGACCAGCGTGAATGACAGGAGTCGTTTGATGTCGTTCTGCGCCATCGCACCGAGAATGCCCACGATCATCGTCGCCAGGGCCACCCACATGAGCAGCCCGTCGAGGGAACCGTCGGTGAACACCACCGAGCGCATGCGGATGATCGAGTACACACCGACCTTGGTCAGCAGGCCCGCGAACACGGCGGTGACCAGCGACGGGGCGGTGGGGTAGGAGTCGGGCAGCCAGGCGTCCAGCGGGAAGACCGCCGCCTTGATGCCGAACGCGACGAGCAGGGTGCCGAAGATGGCGGCGCGCGCACCGGCCGGGACCTCATCCATGCGCATGCCGATCTGGGCGAGGTTCACCGTGCCGACCGCCGCGTAGACGCCGGCCAGCGCGAAGAGGAACACCATCGACGAGACCATCGACACCATGACGTACGAGACACCGGCCCGCACACGCGACGGCGAGGCTCCGAGGGTGAGCAGCACGTAGGAGGCGACGAGGAAGACCTCGAAGCCGACGTAGAGGTTGAACAGGTCACCGGCCAGGAATGACATGTTCACACCCATACTCAGGAGCAGGTAGGTGGGCAGGAACACGGCGACCGGCTCGTCCCTGCCGCCGTCGCGGATACCCTGGCTGATGGCGTACCACATCACACAGAACAGCACGACAGAAGAGACGGTGAGCATCACCGTCGAGAGGCGGTCGGCGACCAGCGTGATGCCCACGGGGGCATCCCACCCGCCGAGCTGCACCGTCATGATGCCCTCCATGTCCACGACGATGATCATCGACGCAGCGAGCACGCCGAGCACCAGCAGTGTGCCCAGTGCGAGGGTGCGCTGGATGCGGGGGTGCCGCCCGGCGAGCAGTGAGAGGGCCGCCGCCACCGCCGGCAGGATCACCGGCAGCGGGATGAGGAATGGCATGAGCGGCAGGAGCATGTCCACGAAGGGGGTGAGGTTCTCAGTCATCGATCTCGCCCTTCACCGGTGCCTCGAAGGACCGCAGACCGAAGGTGTCGCCCTCGGAGGTGACGCGGCCGGTGTCCGGGTCATCGGAGGCGTCGTGGTCAGGAGCTGCGCTCGCCGTGGCGGGACGTGCCGCGATGGCGGTGTCCTCGAGGTCGTCCTCGATGACGTCGGCGGTGCGGTAGCGGTACTGACGGTAGGCCAGTGTGAGGATGAACGCCGTCATGGCCATCGCGATGACGATCGCCGTGAGGATCATGGCCTGGGCCAGCGGGTCGGCCACGTCGTCGCCGTAGACGAGGGACTCGCGCCCCATGATCGGCGGGGAGCCGGCCGGACCACCGGCCTGCAGGATGAGCAGGTTGGCACCGTTGCCGATGAGCATCAGCCCCAGCATCATCCTGGTCATCGCGCGGTCGAGCACGAGGTACACGCCCGCGGAGACCATCACGCCTGCCGCCAGCAGCAGGAAGAGGTTCGCAACCATCCTATTTCTCTCCTTCGCTCGTCGACGCCGCCCGGGTCATTGTCTGGCGCCGCTCCGCGGCGCGCGCCATCGACCGTGCCCGGTCCCGGGCGCGCTGTTTACGCATCTCCTCCTCGAGGTCGAGCTGAGCACCGAGGGAGGAGAGGATGTGCATCATGAGGCCGACGACGATGAGGTAGACGCCGGCGTCGAAAAGCAGTGCCGACGGCAGTGACATGGTGCCGATCAGCGGCAGATCGACGGAGTCGTACCACGACGTCAGCGGCGGGTGGCCGAGGAACATCGGCCAGATCGCCGCGGCGGCGGAGAGGAACAGACCGGTGCCGAGGATGCGGCCGGCGTCCACCGGCAGGGCTTCCTCGAGTTCGGCGCGTCCACCCGCGATGTAGCGCAGCGTGAACGCGAGCGCGGCCACGAGGCCACCCGCGAAGCCTCCACCGGGGCCGTTGTGGCCGGCGAAGAAGAAGTACAGCGAGAGCACCATCATCGAGGGGAAGAGGATGCGCGTCGCCACGTCCACCATGAGGGAACGGTTCTGGGCACGCTCGGTCTCCACACCCGCGGCCAGCCAGCGACGGCCGGTGACCGTGAGCGTCGGGCGGCGGGAGACGCGGCTGAAGGAACGGGTGCGGTAGACGAGCGAGGCCACGCCGGTCGCCGCGATGACGAGCACCGAGATCTCACCGAGGGTGTCCCAGGCCCGCAGGTCCACGAGCAGGACGTTGACGGCGTTGGCACCGTGACCGATGTCCATGGCCAGGTCCGGCATGTGCTGCGAGATCGGATCGTGGGTGCGGGCGTTGATGGCGAACATCGTCACCACGGTCACCGACAGGCCCACGGCGACGGACAGCCACGCGCGGACGCGATTCGCCTTGGGGGACTGGGTCCACTCCGTTGAGGCCGGCAGCTTGCGCAGCACGAGCATGAAGATCACCATGAGGACCGTCTCCACCAGCGTCTGGGTGAGCGCCAGGTCGGGGGCGCCGTGCATCGCGAAGACGACGGCCAGGGCGTAACCGGTCACACCGACGAGGATGACGCCGGAGAGACGGTTGTTCATGCGGGTGGCCGCGGTGGCGGCGACGATGATGATGCCCGACGCCAACGCCTGCCACGGGGAGTCCCACAGGACCATGCGCACGTCCGGGCGGTCACCCAGGATCAGCGCGGCCACAGGCAGGGCGATGAGCACCGCGAAGATGATGCCCAGGTTGACCGCCAGGGAACCACGCTGGGTCGAGGCGGTCAGACGCAGGGAGGCGGTGCGCAGGAGGTTGAGGACCGAGTCGTAGGCGGCGTCCGCGGAACCCAGGGCGGGCTCGTCGAACTGCGCCTTCGCGATGACCTCGCGCTGCCAGTGCATGACCACACCGCCGAGGATGATGAAGGCCGACAGGGCCAGCGGGATCGTCAGGCCGTGCCACAGGGCCAGGGATCCTCCGGACTCGCCCGGGGCCAGCGGGAAGACGTTGTCCAGGTGCACGGTGATCGCGTCCGACAGTGGTCGCGGGTACAGCCCCAGTCCGACGGTCAGGGAGGTGAGCACGAACGGCGCGAGCCACAGACGGGGCCCGATCGGGGCCATGCCGGACACGGTCTCCGCCTCACCGCCCCCGGTCGCGTGGACATCCCGCTTGGTGGCGAAGGCACCGTGCAGGAACCGCAGCGAGTAGGCCATGGTGAGCACGGAGCCGAGCACCATCGCCACGAGCATCAGGTTCCGTGGCATGCCGACGAGCAGCTCCTCGTGCATCACGGCCTCGAGGACGGACTCCTTCGCGACGAAGCCGAACAGCGGCGGCACCCCCGCCATCGACAGCGCCGACAGCACAGCCAGCCCCGCGATGAACGGCTGCCTCCGCCCCAGACCGGAGAGCTCCCGGATGTCACGGGTGCCGGTGGTGTGGTCGATGGCGCCGACGATCATGAACAGGGTCGCCTTGAACAGGGAGTGCGCGAACGTCAGCGCCAGGCCCGCGAGCATCGCCTCCCGCGAACCGACCGCCACCGTCGCCGTGATGAAGCCCAGCTGCGACACCGTGCCGTACGCCAGGATCAGCTTGAGATCCTTCTGACGCAGCGCCATCCACCCCGCCATGAGCATGGTCATCAGGCCCAGGGGAATGACCACCAGGTGCCACGTGGTCACCACGTGGAAGTCCGGTGCGAGGCGGGCGACCAGGTAGATGCCGGCCTTCACCATCGCCGCGGAGTGCAGGTAGGCCGACACCGGGGTGGGGGCGGCCATCGCGCCGGGCAGCCAGAAGTGGCCGGGGGCGATCGCGGACTTGGACAGCGCACCCGCCAGGATGAGGATGATGGCCGCCGTGATGTACGGCGTGGTCTCCACCTCCGTGAAGGTGCTGATCCCGGACAGGCTCCACACCCCCGTCTGGCGGCCGAACAGGATGATGCCCATCAGCATCGCCAGGCCGCCGAGAGTGGTCACCATGAGTGCCTGGTTGGCGGCGCGTCGCGAAGACGCACGTTCGCTGTAGTAGCCCACCAGCAGGAAGGAGAGCACCGACGTGATCTCCCAGAAGATGTACATCAGCAGCAGGTTGTCCGAGGTGACCAGGCCGAACATGGCCATGGCGAACGCCGTCATCTGAGAGCCGAACACCGCCAGTCGTCGGGGATTCGAATCGAAGTAACCCCAGCAGTAGAACAGCACCAGGGCACCGACACCGAGGATGACCAGGCTGAACAGCCCCGCCAGGGAGTCCAGCCGGAACTCCAGGTCGAGGTGTGCCGCCGTCATCCACTCCATGGAGAAGCTCAACGCCCCACCGTCGGCCAGGCGTCCGGAGGTGAACAGCGACAGCACCCAGAAGAAGCCGACGGCCGGCACGAGCGCGAGCACCGCGAAGGAGGACCGGCCGAGCGACCGGATGAGAAGAGGGGCGACCAGCGAAGTGATGGTCAGGGCAGCTAGAAGTAACAACACGTCGGCGATGTTCCCCTTCGCGTGGAGCGGACAGGACACGGGTACAACCGCGGTGCCGTGGTTGTCGTCGCCAACGTGCGTGCTGCCCCCAGCGGCAGTTGCTCTCTGCATCCCCGCCGGGTGTGGTGGCGGGCAGACGAGAGGAATGAGAGCACTGAGAAACACCCAAGATTGAGGCGGCGTCGATTAAGGCGGCGCGGCCAACGACAAGCCAGTCTATCCGATGCTGTTATATAAAGGTGTGTTGCGCGCCGCGGGGGCACCTTGTTCAGGAATTCCGCGGAGACGGGGTCCGGGAAGAGAAAAGTGCGGAATCTGTGGTGCAGGTTCCGCACTTGAACGGGGCAAGCCTCATGTCACCGCCTCCGTGATTCGGGGACAGTGGAAGGTCTAGCCGTAGATGCGCTGTGCGCCGGAGGCCAGGGCGGCGGCGATGGAGGCCTCTCCGGTGGCTCCGAAGCCCATGGCCCAGGCGGTGCGCTTCTCGTTGTTCTGGTGGGCGACCTTGACGAAGGTGATGGTGGCCTCGTAGAGCTCGGTCTGGTGGAAGGCCATGATCTCGACGTGGCGGCCGGCGTCGGCCAGCAGGTGGGATGCGGCGGAGGTCGGACCCATGGCGGTGATGTCGTGGGTGGAGGTGATCGGCTGCTCCGTCTTGGAGGTGCGGACCATTTCGGCGGTGAAGTGCTGCTGGCCGCCCCGACCCCGGGTCGCCTCCATGTGGGAGATGCGGATGTCAGCGGCAGGAGCGTAGGTGGCGATGAACAGCGGCCAGGCCATGCCGGCAGCCTCATCGCGCATACCACGGGGCAGACGGTGATCGTTGCCGAAACGCGTGGTGAACGGATCCTGCTTGATATCAGCGGAAGCGTAGGTGGAGTTGGTGACGGATGCAGAAACGGTGTGGAACATTGTTCGGTCCTCTAAAAATTCTTCGGAAGGAAGGTTTTGGATTATGTGGACCGACTCTTCAGCGGCGAAAAAGCTTAACGACTACTACCCCAGGGTGCGGGGAGTCAGTCCCTAGCCCGCACTGGGGTTCGTAGCCTCGGCTACTAGCTGAAGATCGATGTTGGTGTACGTCACGTCTGCGAGTGTATGACCCGGGCCACCCGTTTTGCAAGCCGTTCACCGGAGGTCACTGTCCATTCCCCCCAAATCTCCACGTCAGCGACCCCAGGACTGCAGGAACATCGCCTCTGCGACGGCGACATTGATGATCTCCGTGGGGTCCACCGATTCGTCGGGGGAGTGGATCGTGCACTGCGGCTCCTCCACTCCGAAAAGGGCGATCTCCGCCTCCGGGAACGTCTCCTGCAGCGCGAGGGTCAGCGGGATGGAGCCGCCGGAACCGAGTGTCACGGCATCGTCGGCGTCGTAGGCGTCGGCCAGGCAGCGGCGCAGGACTGCCAGCGCCGGTCCGGAGGGGTCGGTGGAGAAGGGCTGGTTCTTCTCCTGCACGTCGATGTCGATGTGCGCCCCCCAGGGGGTGTGTGCCCGGAGGTGGTCCACGAGTTTGTCCATCACGTCGTCGGCGTCGAGTCCCGCCGGCACGCGCACGTTGAGTTTGGCCTGTGCGGTGGCGGGCACGGCGTTGACCGCCTCCGCGACGGGCGTGGAGGTGAAGCCGGTGACGGTGATCGCCGGGCGGGCCCACACCATGTCAGCGGGAGCGTCCTCATCGGTGCCCATGATCTGCGTGCCGTCGAGCATGCCGGCGTCGCGGCGGAAATCCTCCGGCAGGTAGGGCTCGCCCTCCCAGGTCCGCAGATGGTCGACACCGTCGATGACGGTACGGCCGTGATCGTCGCGCAGGGAGTCGAGGACGCGGACCAGGGCGGCGACGGCATCCGGCGCGGCGCCGCCGAAGCTGCCCGAGTGCAGCGGGGTACGCAGCGTGTTCACGGTGACCACCACCTGACCGCCGCCGCGCAGGGACGTGGTCAGCGTCGGCACACCCACGGCGGCGTTGCCGGAGTCGGCGATGAGGATGACATCGGCGCGGAACAGTTCCGGCTGCGTCTGCAGCAGGTGCTCCAGCCCCTCACCACCGCGCTCCTCCGAGCCCTCGACCAGCACGATCAGGCCCAGGTCGGTGCCGCCGAGGTCCTCCAGGGCGCGCAGCGCGGCCAGGTGCATGACGAGGTTGCCCTTGCAGTCCGCGGCGCCGCGGCCGTACCAGCGGCCGTCACGCTCAGTGAGTTCGAAGGGCGGGGAGGTCCACAGTCCGTGGTCGCCCGCGGGCACCACATCGTGGTGGGAGTAGAGGAGGACGGTGGGCATGCCTTCGGCTGCTTCCCGACGCCCGATCACCGCCGTCGAACCGTCGACGGTGTCATGGGTGGTGACGTCGAGGCCGACGTCGGCGAGCGCGCGTCGGGTCCATTCGGCGGCGCCGGCGGCGTCCTCCTCGTGGCCTGGCTCAGCATGGACCGAGTCGAAGGCGACGATTTCGGAGAGGTCGCGGAAAATGCGCTCCCGCTGACTTTCCAGGTGGGTACGGAGTGTGTCGAGGCTGGTGGGTGTGCTCATGTCTCCCCAGATTAGTCTGCTGCGGGCACCGTGCACCTTGCACTCGACGGTCGCGACTGCTAAAAACGGGTTAGCACTCAATTTGAGTGAGTGCCAGAAATCGATGTCTTCAGCGGGTGAGGTTGGGCCACACTCACCGACCGTGCCGTCGCGGGCGCCTGTTGAAGCGCAGACGTGAGTGACGTCCTGTATCTATAAGGAGCACAAGCACATGGCAAAACTCATCGCCTTTGACGAGGAAGCACGTCGCGGTCTCGAGCGGGGTCTGAACACCCTGGCTGACGCAGTCAAGGTCACCCTGGGCCCCAAGGGTCGCAACGTTGTCCTCGAGCGTGGCTGGGGCGCCCCGGTCATCACCAACGACGGTGTGTCCATCGCCCGTGAGATCGAGCTGGAGGATCCGTACGAGAAGATCGGTGCGGAGCTGGTGAAGGAGGTCGCCAAGAAGACCGACGACGTCGCCGGTGACGGCACCACCACCGCCACCGTCCTGGCTCAGGCACTCGTCCGCGAGGGCCTGCGTAACGTGGCCGCCGGTTCCAACCCGATGGGCATCAAGCGTGGCATCGAGGCCGCCACCGCCAAGGTCACCGAGGCCCTGCTCGCGTCCGCCAAGGAGGTCGAGACCGAGGAGGAGATCGCCGCCACCGCCGGTATCTCCGCTGCTGACCCGGCCATCGGTGCCCAGATCGCCAAGGCCATGTACGCAGTCGGCGGCGGCGAGGTGAACAAGGACTCCGTCATCACCGTGGAGGAGTCCAACACCTTCGGCGTCGAGCTCGAGGTCACCGAGGGCATGCGCTTCGACAAGGGCTACATCTCCGGCTACTTCGCCACCGACATCGAGCGTGGCGAGGCAGTCCTCGAGGACCCGTACATCCTCCTGGTCTCCGGCAAGATCTCCAACATCAAGGACCTGCTGCCGCTGCTGGAGAAGGTCATGCAGTCCGGCAAGCCGCTGCTGATCATCGCCGAGGACATCGAGGGCGAGGCCCTGTCCACCCTGGTCGTCAACAAGATCCGCGGCACCTTCAAGTCTGTCGCTGTCAAGGCACCGGGCTTCGGTGACCGCCGCAAGGCTCAGCTGCAGGACATCGCCATCCTCACCGGTGGTCAGGTCATCTCCGAGGAGGTTGGCCTGTCCCTCGAGACCGCTGACATCCCGCTGCTGGGTACCGCCCGCAAGGTCGTCGTCACCAAGGACGAGACCACCATCGTCCAGGGTGCAGGTTCCCCGGAGCAGATCGAGGGTCGCGTCAAGCAGATCCGCGCCGAGATCGAGAACTCCGACTCCGACTATGACCGTGAGAAGCTGCACGAGCGTCTGGCCAAGCTGGCCGGCGGCGTGGCCGTCCTCAAGGTCGGTGCCGCCACCGAGGTGGAGCTCAAGGAGCGCAAGCACCGCATCGAGGATGCAGTCCGCAACGCCAAGGCTGCCGTCGATGAGGGCATCGTCGCCGGCGGTGGCGTCGCCCTGCTGCAGGCCGCCGAGGTGCTCGTCGACGAGCTCGGCCTCACCGGTGACGAGGCCACCGGCGTCCGCATCGTCCGCAAGGCACTCTCCTCCCCGCTGAAGCAGATCGCCCTCAACGCGGGCCTCGAGGCAGGCGTCGTGGCCGACAAGGTTGCCGGTCTGCCGGCCGGCCAGGGTCTGAACGCCGCCACCGGCGAGTACGTCGACCTCATGGCCGCGGGCATCAACGACCCGGTGAAGGTCACCCGTTCTGCCCTGCAGAACGCCGCCTCCATCGCGGCGCTGTTCCTCACCACCGAGGCTGTCGTCGCGAACAAGCCGGAGCCGGCTGGTGCCGGTATGCCGGAGGGCGCCGGCGACCCGATGGGCGGCATGGGCTTCTAGTCCCCCTCCATCGCGCGTATCGACGCCACTCCGATCGCCGTCTCCACGCCCCGAACAGGGGTGTAGGGGGCGGCTTTCCCCTTTTCCAGGGGTGGGTGAACATGGTCGTGGGGTATGCCCCGGAGCTGGGTCGATGTCTGGCCCATGTGTGTTACGCGGTTTTCCTGAAGCCGGCCCCCTGCTAACCTTGTTCCGGCCGTTTCCGTAGGTTGAGGAAAGTCAACTGCGGAATCTGTGGTCGGAGGTGCAGGGGCGGGGGTAAGGGGAGGGGCCCCCGGCGGAAAATTCTTCATTACCGCTTGACGGTTCTCCAGACTGTGACAAAATCATCTCCGTGATGCCCTGAGGGTGTCAGTCAACTGGAAACTTTCACCGGCCTTGAGGCCGGTTCCTCACAAGGAGATATCTCATGGATCTCGACGCCATTCAGAGCGCCCTGAAGGACTTCGCCACCTTCGGCGGGAACATCGGCAAGGCTCTGCAGGACATCCCGTCCCTCCTCGCCAAGGTTTTCGGCTTCTTCGAAAATTTCGATGAGCTGTCCTCCACGCCGACGCCGGTGAGGGCGGCTCCTCCGACGCCGGTGAGGGCGGCTCCTCCGACGCCTAAGTAGCGCCCTTTAATCCCCCACAGGGATTAAGTTCCATCAATCTCTACACTGACACCATCTTGATCTAAGGAGATCATCTATGTCTTCGTCTTCCGAATTCTTTAACACTCTCGACGTCCTGTCTTCTGGCACTCCGGAAGTTGTTGAAACTGTTGGCGATGATAAGGTCGTCACCCCTGCAGTCAACACCATCTTCTCCGTCCTCTTCGACATCCTGGGCGACGCTGCCGCGTGGGCTGACGTGGTTGCCAAACTTGTTGGCCTGCTGAACTAAGATCTGCCGCTGACCACAGATTTCGAGGGTGCCCCGATCCGTACGGATCGGGGCACTCTCTATTTTTCTCAGGTCATTGACTGAGAATTGGCAGCAACGATGAAGTCGTAGTAGCCGTCGATAGCCTGTCCAGTGCCTGGCGCGTGTCCGTCCTCAGAAACGATCCTGGTGAGGATGTGTGGGGCACAGCCCCGTTCTCTGTGGATGGCTGACATACCGGTGTATCCCTTCTGGGGACAAGTACCGTGTCACCTGTCAGTTCGCCGCGCCCGGGTGATGTGCAGTGACTAGACTCATTGGTATGGCTGAGCACATTGAGGACGAACTCCCTGTCATCGATCTGGCGAAGACGGAAGGGTACGTCGTCGACGATTCCGACGAAGACGACCCGATACTTCTGCGCCCGGACGGAACCTCCATTGAGACCTGGCGGGAGAACTACCCGTACGAGGAGCGCATGACGCGTGACGAGTACGAGAAGACGAAGCGACAGCTCCAGATCGAGCTGCTCAAGTGGCAGAACTGGACCAAGGAGACCGGCCAGCGACACATCATCCTCTTTGAGGGCCGTGACGCCGCCGGCAAGGGTGGCACGATCAAGCGCTTCAACGAGCACCTCAATCCGCGTGGTGCCCGTACCGTCGCCCTGGAGAAGCCCTCCCCGCGCGAATCCACGTCATGGTACTTCCAGCGCTACATCGCGCACTTCCCGGCCGCCGGCGAGATCGTGTTCTTCGACCGCTCCTGGTACAACCGTTCCGGTGTCGAGCGCGTCATGGGTTTCTGCACCGAGTCGCAGCACGCGGAGTTTCTCCGTGAGGTCCCGATGCTGGAGAACATGCTCCTCGGTTCGGGTATCTCCCTGACGAAGTTCTGGTTCTCCGTGACCCGCAAGGAGCAGCGCACCCGTTTCGCCATCCGGCAGGTCGACCCGGTCCGCCAGTGGAAGCTCTCCCCGATGGACCTCGCCTCCCTGGACAGGTGGGACGACTACACCCGTGCCAAGGAGGAGCAGTTCCGCTACACGGACACCGACGAGTCTCCGTGGATCACCATCAAGTCGAATGACAAGAAGCGCGCCCGCATCAACGCAATGCGCTACATCCTGTCGAAGTTCGAGTACACCAACAAGGACCATGAGGTGGTCGGCACCCCCGATCCGCTCATCGTCCTGCGTGGTCGCGACCAGATCGGCGACTAGCTCAGAAGTCGGTCCGCATCATCCGTCCATGACGGACAGCAGAGTCCCCGGGTGCCAAGTGGGACTCATCGTCGGTCGCCGTCTCTGTGGATGACAGGGGGTTGTCCACAGGCCCGGCGTTCCTCTCATCGACGCACCACCCGTGAGCGTTTATCGTCCGGGACATGAACACGATCGAGATGCTGACAGCCCTGCGGACCATGACGGTGCTGGGGGAGATCACCTCCGGTGCCGTCACCGTCGCCGACCTCGATCGACTGGGGAGGCGTGACGCCCGGGCGTGGGAGAAGCTGGCGAAGGTCTACTACGGCCCCACCGCGCCACGGACGTCTGGAACGGCAGGCGGGTGGGGTGGTGCACCTGCCACCTGGGGGAGGTGCACCCCGGGAGAATGTGCATCCGGTCCGGTGATTGTCCGCCATGGCCCTGATCAACCGGTGAACCGGAGGGTGACTATCCGCGATTCCAGGGTTCGATGGGGTTGCCCTGCCACACGGTGTTGGCGGGGACCTGGTCGCCACGCATGACGAGTGAACCGGGGCCCACCGTCGCGCCGTCGCCGATGCGGGCCGCCGGCAGGACGACGGAGTGTGCTGCGAGGGTGGCGCCGTCGGCGATGGTGACGGTGTCGAGGCTCATCACACGGTCCTGGAAGAGGTGTGTCTGCACGACGGTGCCCGGGCCGACGGTGGCACCACGCCCCACGATGCACAGGTCCGTCTCCGGGAACCAGTACGACTCGACCCACGCGCCGTGGCCGATCTGCGCGCCGAGGGCACGCAACGCCACGTTGAGCTCACCGGTGCCGAGCGTCGGTACCAGGAACCAGGGGGCGGCAACGGCCTCCACGAAGGCATCCTGAAGCTCGTTGAGCCACACGAACTCGCTCCACAACGGATGGTCGCCGGGCGTGTGCCTGCCGACGCAGAACCACTTCACCAGCACCGTCACACCCATCGCGAGCAGTCCCGCAGCGATGAGGACCAGGCCGCCGGCCAGCCAGGCGAGGAACGCACCGTAGGTGAGCACCAGCCAGTAGATCACGCCGACCACACCCGCCAGCAGCATCGCGGACGTCATCGGGGCGAGGAGCCGCATCGTCTCGATGAAGCCACGGAAGAACTTCATCTTCCGGGACGGGTTGTAGGTCAGGGCCTCACCGCCGTCGGCGTCGACATGGACACGGCGCATCCGCTCCGGCGGGGAACCCCACCAGTTGGTGTTCGCCTTCGCCTTCTTCGGGGTGGAGGACAACACCGCCACCAGCGAGTTCTTCGGCAGCTTCCGGCCCGGACCGGTGATACCGGAGTTACCCACGAACGACCGCTTGCCGACGCGCGTCTCGCCCGTCAGCATCCAGCCGCCACCGAGTTCATAGCCGCCGACGAGGGTGTCGTCGGCGAGGAAGGCCCCCTCGCGGACGTCGGTGAGCGTCGGGATCATCACCGCAGTGGACACCTCGACGTTTCTGCCGATCCGCGCGCCCAGGCTCCGCAGCCACAGCGGCGTGAGCTGACCGGCGTAGAGCGGGAACAGGTAGGTGCGGGCGTCGTCCATGAGCCTCTCGATCGTCCACAATTGCCAGCCGTGTAAGGACCTCACCGGCGTGATGCCGGGCCGCAGGCCGATCTGCAGGACACGGACCCCGAACCAGATGGACACCATGTAGAAGGCGAACGCGACCAGGCCACCCAGCGGGGCGAACACGACGGCCCCGAGGAGGGGGTTACCGCCGGTGACGTCGATGAGGGAGATGACCACCAGCGCGCCGAGCGCGATGGCGGCCAGCGGCTGCAGGCTCAACGCCACCGAGGTCAGCCCGTAGATGGGTACCCAGCGCGAACGACGCGGCGGATGCTCATCCGGGAAGCGGTGCTTCGAGCGGCCGACCTTTTTCGCCGGCGAACCCGACCAGCGGGACCCGGGTTTGATGGAGCGGTGACCGGTGACGGTGGAGCCGGCCTCGACGTGGGCGTCGGTACCGATGACGGCACCCGGCAGCAACGTCGACCGTGCACCGACACGCGCCTCAGGGGCGACCTCGATGGAGCCGACGTGGAGGACGTCCCCGTCAACCCAGTAGCCGGACATGTCTACCTCCGGCTCGATGGCACAGTGGTCGCCGAGGGTGAGCAGGCCGGTGATCGGCGGCAGGGAGTGCAGGTCGACGCCGCGGCCGACCTTCACTCCGAGGACACGGGCGTAGTAGTTGACCCACGTCGCCCCCGAGATGGACTGCGAACCGGACGCGTCCGCCCAGCGCTCGGCGGCCCAGATCCGCAGGTGGGTGGTGCCGCCACGCGGGTACTCACCGGGCTTGATGCCGGCGGTGAGCAGACGCGCACCGAGCCCTCCGAGGGGCAGGCGGCCGACGGGCGAACCGAACACGACGAGCAGCACGGCGACCAGCCACCAGGAGGTGTGCGCCGCCCACTCGATCCCCGCCAGGTGTGCCAGGTTGCCGCCGAGGAGGATCCAGCCGAGCCACGTGGTGGCCTGCAGAGTCATCAGCGGGATCTGGATCAGTGACTGCATCACGCGCGTGCGCACGCTGACGGGACGGACGTCGCGGGGTTCGACGGGGGCGGCGTCGTGAAGTGAGACGCCCGTCTTCGTGGCGATGTTCTCGACGGCCTCAGCGAGGGAACCCAGGCGCGGGTGATCGTAGAGGTCACGGACGGCGACGGTGGGCACCTGCTCACGGATACGGCCCACGAGGGTCGCCGCCGCCAGCGAGGTGCCGCCGAGGGAGAAGAAGTCCGCGTCGGCGTCCTGGACGGAGGATCCCAGCACGTCGACCCACAGCTCGGCCAGCCACGTTTCGGTGGCGTTGAGGTCGGTGGCGTCGACTCCGACGCCCGGCAGCGGCCAGGGCAGTGCCGCCTTGTCGACCTTGCCGGATGTGCGGATCGGCAGCTCCTCCATGACACAGATGCGCGGGACCAGTGCCGCCGGCATCGTCTCAGCGAGGCGCTCGTGGGCGGCGTCGTGGTCGAAGCCCAGCCCCGGGTCATCCAACGACACGTAACCAACGAGCACCGACTGGTTCGCGCCGGTCTTCTGCACCGCGACGGCCGAGTTGTACACGTTCGGCAGGGCGGCGACGTTGGCCTCCACCTCACCGAGTTCGATGCGGCGGCCGCCGATCTTCACCTGGTCGTCGACACGCCCGACGAAGTAGAGTCCGTCCTCTTCGAGGCGGACGTGGTCGCCGGAGCGGTAGGCGCGGGCCCAGCCGACGGACGGCATGGGGGCGTACTTCTCGGCGTCCTTGACGGGGTCGAGGTAGCGGGCCAGGCCGACGCCGCCGATGACGAGTTCACCGACCTCGCCGACGGCGACGGGTTTCTCCTCGGCGTCGACGACGATGAGGTCCCAGCCGGCCAGCGGCAGGCCGATACCCACCGGCTGGCCGGGGTGCAGCTGCGTCGCGGAGGCGACGACGGTGGCCTCGGTGGGGCCGTAGGTGTTCCACATCTCGCGGTCCTCGGTGGCGAGACGTTCGACGAGTTCCTGGGAGCAGGCCTCGCCGCCGACGATGAGCAGGCGGATGTTGTCGAGGGCCTCGGCGGGCCACAGACCGGCCAGGGTCGGGACGGTGGAGACGACGGTGATGTCGCGGCGGATGAGCCAGGGGCCCAGGTCCATGCCGGACCGCACCAGCGAACGCGGGGCGGGTACCAGGCAGGAGCCGTGGCGCCACGCCAGCCACATCTCCTCGCACGAGGCGTCGAAGGCGACGGACAGGCCGGCCAGGACGCGGTCCTCCGGGCCCAGCGGGCCGCCGGGGGCGTCGGCGAGGAAGAGCTCGGCCTCGGCGTCGACGAAGGCGGCCGCGGAGCGGTGGCTGACGGCCACACCCTTCGGCTTGCCGGTGGAGCCGGAGGTGAAGATGATCCAGGCGGTGTCGTCGAGACGCGGGCGGTGCCTGTCCCCACCGGCGCGTGGGGAGAGCATACGGAACCCGTCGTCGGTGAAGACGCCGTTGATCTTCCCCTCGGAGAAGACCATCTCGGCGCGCTCATCAGGGTCGTCGGCGTCGACGGGCACGTAGGCGGCGCCGGCGGCGATGGTCGCCAGGATGGCGATGTAGAGGTCACGGGAGCCGGAGGTCATGCGGATGCCGATGCGGTCGCCGCGGCGGATGCCGTTGGAGTGCAGTTCGGCGGCGAGGGCGTGGACGTCGTCCATGAGCTCGGCGTAGGTGAGGATCTCGCCGTCGTCGATGGCCGCGGCCTCCGGATGGGCGGCGGCGGTGGCGGCGAGAATGTCGTAGAGGGTGCGCTTGGCCGGTGCCTCACCGGCGCGCAGGAACTGGCGGGGAACCTGGTGGAGTGACAAGGCCTAGTCTCCCCTGGATCCGTCGGGGTCGGGGTCCGGACCGGAGGCCAGGACGGCCTGCGTGAGCCTGCGCAGGTGCTTGAGCTGCTTGTCGGTGGAGTCGTCGAGGGCGGTGGTCTCGGCCTCGGCGACGAGGGCGGCGAGTTCCGCCTGGGCCTTGGCGCCCTTCCTGGTGGACATGACGATCTGGCGGCGACGGTCCCTGGGATCGCGTTCGCGTTTTGCCCAACCCTGTTCCTCGAGGCCGTCGATGAGTCGGACCATGTCGGACGCGTCGATGGCGAGGATCTCGGAGAGGGAGGTCTGCGACGAGGCGTCGCCGTCGATGAGACAGGTGAGCACCCAGTATTCGCGCATGGTGGTGCCGCGGGTGGCGAGGGCCGCCTCGACGCCGTCGCGGGTGCGACGACGGAGGCGTTCCAGCTGGAAGCTGGGGGACTTGAGGAGGATGAGGGGCACGCCGAGGGCGGGGGCGTCGCCCGCCGTGGGGGGATCAACTGATTGCGGCATACCGCCAATGGTAGGTCGCCCACGGTGGCTTCGGTGAATTATTGGACGTTCCCCACTATTTACTTGCCCAGGGGAAGTCCCTTCTCGACCCAGGCCAGGATGCCGTCCTCCACGTTGATCGCCTCGATGCCGTGGTGCTCCCGGAGGAACTCGCAGGCCTTGCCGGAGCGCTGGCCGGAGCGGCAGATGAGGTAGATGTCGCGGTCAGTGTCGAGCTCGTCGACGCGGCCGGCGAATTCGGACAGGGGGATGAGGGTTGAACCGGCGGCGTGGACCTCGGCGAACTCGTCGGCCTCGCGGACGTCGATGAGCTGGGCTTCGGCGGGAATCTGAGTGACAGTCACGGTCTTCATGACTTTGAGGATACAGCGAATACAGTGGGGCCCATGGACACTCGACGACTCACGGGCCCCATCGCCCTCCGCCTCTGGATAGTGGTCCTCGTCGTCGGCGGCGCCGGCCTCGGGCTGCTGTGGCTCGGCGCCGGGGCCGGCATGGCGCTGGTGACCATCGCGATCCTCGCCGCGCCCGTCGCGCTCGTGTCCACCGTCGCCGTCGTTTTCCGACGCCCCGCCCTCATCCTCCCGCGCTGGCTCACCGTCCTCGGTGGCCTCGGCAGCGCGGTCGGACTCGGGTGGCTGCTCGTGCAGCCCGGCACGGTGCCCGCCATCCTCTCCCTGGCCGTGGGGGTGTGGCTGCTGGTGGTGGGGCTGATCTCGTCGGTGGTGGTGGGACGGTGGTGATGTCCGGGGACGTCGACAAGCAGATCAGACGGTGACCTTGGCGGCGGCCATGAGGCGGGCGACCTCCTCCGCGGAGGCTTCGTCGCCGCGGGACAGGATGGAGGAGAGCACCGCGTTCAGGGCGTGGCGCGGATCCTCGACCATGCGGTGGGAACGCCAGGCGATGTGCTTGTCGGGGCGGACGAGGATGACGCCGTCCTCCTCGACCTCGCGCTGGCGCATCCAGTCACCGTAGAGGTCCTGGTGCTCGCGGCCCTCGCCGATGACGACGGCCTTGAGCTCGATGCCCAGTGACTCGGCGACCTGCGTAGCCGCCTCCGCCCATGCCTGTCCGTTGATGCCGGTGAACAGGGTGAAACCGGTGCCGGTGGCGATGTCGTGGGTGGACTGCTTGTGCAGGGTGTCGCCGATCCAGGCGTGCGGCAGACGCAGGCCCGGATAGGTCGACTTCTGGTGGTGGAGCAGAGGGTCCTCGGTGACCTCGGGGCGGCCCAGACCGTCGCAGACCACGGCGGTGGACTGGTAGAACTGGCCGATCTCGGTGCCCTGGGCGTTGAACTCGTAGTCCTTGTTGTCCAGCGCCTCGCGCAGTGCCTTCCGGCGCGCCGCGCCCTCCGGGGTGGCCTCCTTACGCAGCCGGAGCTTCGCGGTGAACTCCTCGTCGGTTGTCGCGTCGGCGACTCCGAGGGCGTCGAAGATGGGCTGGTACTCGCGGGAGGAGTTGTTCGCCCGGGTCACGATCTGCTTCGCGACGGGTGCCCGCTCCACCGAGTACGTCTCCAGCAGCTCCTCGCCGGCCTGCCCCTTGAGCACGGCAGCCAGCTTCCACGCCAGGTTGTAGGAGTCCTGGATGGAGGTGTTGGAACCCAGGCCGTGGCTCGGTGGGTGGCGGTGGGCGGCGTCGCCGGCGATGAACACGCGGCCGTTCTGCATGTGGGTGGCCCACTGCTCGTTGTTGCCCCACAGGGAGTAGCCGGTGATCTCCAGCTCGAGGTCCGGGATACCGACCAGCATGCGGACGATTCGCTTGGCCTCTTCCTCGTCGAGGTGCGGCGGCTCCTTGGTGATGTCGTAGCCCCAGACTGCGAGCCACTCGTTCCACGGGCGCACGCAGCGCACCAGGCCGGCACCGAGACCGCCGATGTTGGAGCCGGGCGGGAAGACCCAGTACAGGATGGAGGGCCGGTGGGCGACCCACTGGGACAGGTCGGCCTTGAACTGCAGGTTCATCGAGCCGCCGATGTCCATGGCGCCCTCGAAGGGGGTGTCGATGTCCTCGGCGATCTGGGAGCGGGCTCCGTCGGCGCCGATGAGGTACTTGGCGCGGATGGTGTACTCGTGGCCGGTGAGGCGGTTGCGCACCTGTACGGAGACTCCCGAGTCATCCTGCGTGTGGGAGAGGTACTCGGTGGAGAACTGGGTCTGCGTGCCGCGCTTGGTGGCGTTCTCCAGGAGTATCGGCTCGAGTAGGGTCTGCGGGATGTCGCACGGCATGGCGGGGGAGGCCAATTCGTAGTCGGCGCGACGGTCAGGGCGCCAGCCCCACGTGGGGCGACGGCCGATCTCCTCACCGGCGACGGACTCGGCGTAGACGGTGTCGCCCATCTGCTCGTGGGGGACTGCCTTCTCGAGGACCTGGGCCTCGAGCCCGACGTCGCGGATGATCTCCATGGTGCGCTGGTTGGTGATGTGGGCGCGCGGGGTGTTGGCGGTCCAGCGGTACTTGGTGATCATGATGTTGTCGATCCCGTGGGTCGACAGGAAGAGCGCGGCGGAGCTGCCGGCGGGGCCGGACCCGACAATCAGTACGTCAGTGGTGACGACGTCCTCGGGGATCTCGGTCTCGGCGATGCCGTCATGGAAAGCGGGCATGGTGTTCATCTCCTTGGTGGGGTGGACCTGATGAGGCTGAATGTAAGCCCAGTCACCGTCGGATGGAAACTGTGTCGAGGGTCACGTCCGGGCGGGGCCAAAACGTGTCCGGCAGGGGCTAAATCACTGCTTCCGCCACTGCAGCGGCGTCATCCCGACCCGCTCCCGGAACACCCGCCCGAAGTGACTCTGCGACCTGAAGCCGCAACGCGCCGCCACCTCCGCGATCGACAGCCCCTGCCGCCCGGGATCCCGCAGCACCTCCTGTGCCAGGCTCACGCGCCGCCCCTGGACGTATCTGCCTATCGACGTCCCGTCTCCCGAGAAATGCCTGCTCAACTGCCGTTCGCTCAGGCCCACCGCCGCCGCCACCTGCCCCGAGGTCAGATCATGGCTGGTCAGGTGCCGGTCGATGTACTGCTTCGCGGAGAGGAGGAAACCGGCCTCGTCGTCACGCCCCCCGAGCGTCAGGCGCAGCAGCGCGAGGACGTCCCCCTCGGTGCGCGCCGGGTCCAGGGTCGGTTCCGGTCTGCTGACCTGCGTGAGTGTGCTGCGCAGGAGCCTCGCCAGGGACTGTTCGTGGGTGCCGCCCCCGGCGCTGAAGTCGAGGACGGTCGGCAGTGCCGGGCCGCCGGGGCCGACAATCTCCCGGTAGCGCTCCCGTGGAATGGTGAGGACCACCTCGCGCAACCCCCGGGAGAAGCCGCGGGTGAAGGGGAGGTCGGTGTCGTAGAGCACTGCCTGGCCGGGCTGCAGCGTGAGATGCCCGCCGCGGTGGAAGAAGAACGCCTCCCCCTCCAGGGCGAAGAAGATCGCGATCATGTCCGTCGGGTGCTCACGGATGAACGACTCCGAGCGTTCGACGATCTGCGACGTCCCCGACACGTCCGCCATGCGTATCGACGGCAGCTGCAGGTTCGTCTGCCGGGACCGCATCGGCTGCTCGTCGAGCGTGCGGATGTCCAGGGGAATGAGGGCGCGGGCGTTGTGGCCCTCCCACAGCTGCACGCGCGCCTCGGGGCTGATGTTCTCCGTGGTGAAGCGCAGCAGGCGGGAGGTGGAAATCGGTGCAGACATAATGGACCCACCTTAGTGATCTGTGCCATATGAACGTATGCCCCGGAGTGGAACCCGGGGAAAACCCCGGGTGCTTTCAGTCGCTCAGGAGCGGTGGAGTGTGCTTTTCTGAGGAGCGGAGACATCGGCCCGGCGATCCCGCGTGCTCATCAACCGCTGCCATGCGGGGGCAATGCCCTCGCCGGACGGCCTGGCGCAACCATCTGTCAGGCATACCCGGGGCCCGTAAATCGTCACATCACCTGCGGCACCTGCCGCGTTGAGGCCGTCTCCCAGGGAGCGAAGGCGGTACACGGCGTGGAGCAGGTCATCAACTTCGCCCTGAGTGGACATGAGGTTCCACTGTCTGCGACCAGCTGAAAGCGCGGCGTGGAACAGGAGTTCCACGCCGCGCCTTGCCTGTCTGTCAGACAGCCCGTTGAGCTGCTGCTCAACCTTGTTCCACTCGGACTACTGCCCCTAGGAGGCGTTGTCGCCGTTCTCCTTGAAGCGGTCGATGGACTCCTGGAGGATGCGCTCGGCCTCGGCACGGTCACCCCAGCCGGAGCCGGAGACCTCCTTGTTCGGCTCGAGGTCCTTGTAGTGGACGAAGAAGTGCTCGATCTCGTCGCGGGTGAAGGAGGAGATGTCCTCGAGCTCCTGGAAGGAGTCGAAGCGCGGGTCGTCGATGACGCAGAGCAGCTTGTCGTCGCCGCCGGCCTCATCGGTCATCTTGAAGACACCGACGATGCGGGCCTTGACCACGACGCCCGGGAAGACCGACTCCGGCATGATGACGAGGGCGTCCATCGGATCGCCGTCCTCACCGAGGGTGTGCTCGATGAAGCCGTAGTCCGCCGGGTACGCCATCGGGGTGAACAGGTAGCGGTCGAGGAAGACGCGGCCGGTCTCGTGGTCGATCTCGTACTTGTTGCGCGAACCCTTCGGGATCTCGATGATGACTTCAACGCTCATGCGTCAGACTCCTTCTTGCGGTGTTGCGGGGGATTGTCGTTCATCCTAGCGGCAGGCCACACCGTGGGCGTTCCGTACCCTCCTCCTCCGGCCGTGCGGATGGTCACCGACTCGCCGGTACCCAGCTCGAAGCGGCTCATCGACGCCACCGGCTCCTCCTCCCGCAGCACCTCACCGGGTGTGCCGTCCCCGCCGCCCTCCAGGCCCCAGGGGGCGGTGGTCACACGGGAGGTGGCGGCCACGACGGTGGCGTCGCCGCGCGCGACGGTGAGGGTGCGGATGATCCCGTCCCCGCCCCGCCACCTGCCGGCCCCGCCGGTGCCCCGCGCGACGGCGTAGGTGCCCACCTGCAGGGGATACTCCCGCTCGATGACCTCGCAGGGGGTGTTGCGGGTGTTGGTCATGTGGGTGTGGGTGGCGTCGGCACCGTCGCCCCCGGCCCAGGCACCCTGCCCGCCGCCGTACGTCTCGACGTAGGAGTAGTAGGAGCCGTCGCGCGGGTCGATGCCTCCGATGGTCACAATGCTCATGGAGCCGCTTGACGCCGCTGGGACGATCCCCTCGGTGAACTGGCCGAAGGCGCCGTACATCGCGTCGACGATGCGTTGCGACGTCTGGATGTTGCCCTGCGCCACCGGCGCCGGGAACTGCGCATGGACGAGGCTGCCCGGGCGGGTGTGGAACGTCAGCGGGCGGGTCAGTCCCGCGTTGGAGGGCAGCGTCGGGTCGGTGAGCGTCTTGAGCACGTAGGCCGCACACGCCTGGGTGACGGCGAAGGAGCAGTTCACGGCCCCCTTGACCTGATCGTCGGTCTGCGTGAGGTCGATGTCGATCTCCTCGCCGCGCACCGTGACGGTGACGACGATGGCCGTCGGCTCCTCCGCATTGCCCGTGTGCTCGAGGTGGTCGGTGAAGGTGCCGGTGCCGTCGGGGAGCTGTGCGATGGCGGCACGGGTGCGGCGTTCCGCGTAGTCGACGAGCGCCCGGCAGGAACGGTCGAAGCCGGTGACGCCCCACTCCTCGACGAGCTCGAGGATGCGGCGGGCACCGAGACGGTTGGCGGAGACCTGCGCCATGAGGTCACCGCGGGTCTTGTCGGCGGTCCGGATGTTGGTGAGCAGCACGGCGAGCAACTCATCGTCGAGCGTGCCTTCCCGGAACAGGCGGACGGGCGGGATGCGGACGCCCTCCTGGAAGATCTCTGTGGCGTGCGCGGCCATCGAACCGGGGGTGATACCGCCGACGTCGACGTGGTGCGCGATGTTCGCGACGACCGCCACCAGTTCCCCCTCCCGGTGCACCGGCGTGATGACGCAGATGTCGGGAAGGTGCGGGCCACCCAGATAGGGGTTGTTGGTGAGCAGGACGTCGCCGGGGCGCAGGCGCTCCGTGCCGTACTCGGCGAGCGCGTTGCGGATCACCGTGGGCATGAGCCCCAGATGCAGCGGAATGTGCTCGGCCTGGGCGATGAGTTCGCCGTCGGGCAGGTAGAGGCCGGCGGAGCAGTCGCGGCGGTCCTTGATGTTGGGGGAGTAGGAGGTGCGGATGAGGGCCATGCCGACCTCCTCGGCGATGGACTCGAGTCGGTTGCGTGCGATCTCGATCTCAACGGGGTTGAGAGTCATGAGGTCCTCCTCAGGTGCAGGAATCCGTGGTCGTCGACACGGGCCTGCTGGTCGGGGCGGATGTAGGTGGTGGTGTCGAACTGGTTGAGGATCGCCGGGCCCTCCACGACCCGGCCCGGCGCGAGGGCGGCGCGGTCGAGGACCGGCGTGGACACCCACCCACCGTCGATCCACACGTCCCGCTTCTCGCCACCCTCCTGCTCCGTCCCGGAGGCCAGCTCCTGGGGGATGCGGGGCTGTCCGATGACGGCGGTGAGACGGGCGACGATGACCTCCATCTCCGCCTCCGGGTCGGCGAAGCCGTAGCGCTCCGCGTGGAGCGCGTCGAACGCGGCGCGCTGGGCGTCCCAGTCGTCGACCCAGGGGAGGGTGAGTTCGAAGGACTGGCCGAGATAGCGGGCGTCGACAAGCAGGTGGGTGTCGAAGGAGTCGGTCTGCATCTCCTCCGCGGCGCGCTGGCGGAGCTCCCCGAAGACGGCCGGCAGGTCGGCGAAGTCGCTGACGGGGCGGGCGAAGTCGTGGCGCACGGGCGCGTCGAGCATGCCGACCGCCGAGGCGATGCCCGGCAGCGGCGGGATGACGGCGGACTCCATGCCGAGCTCGTGTATGAGGTCTGAGGCGTGCAGCGGGCCGGCACCGCCGAAGGCCATGAGGTGGCAGGAACGCACGTCGACGCCGCGCTCGACGCTCACCCGTCGGACACCACGGGCCATGGTCGCGGCGATGACCTGCAGAATTCCCTCGGCGGCCTCCTCGGCGGACAGTCCCATCCCGGCGCCCCACCCGGACATGCGCTCCCGGGCGGCGTCGCGGTCGAGGGTGAAGTGCCCGCCGAGCAGGTCGGTGCCCAGGCGGCCGAGGACGAGGTGGGCGTCGGTGACGGTGAGGTCCGTGCCGCCACGTCGGTAGGAGATGGGGCCGGGGTCGGCACCCGCGGAGTGCGGTCCCACGCGCAGCGAACCACCCGAGTCCCGCCACGCGACGGAACCGCCGCCCGCCCCGATGGTGTGGACGTCGACGCTGGGCAGCCGCAGCGGCAACGAGTCGATCTCCCCGTCGGTCGTCTCGTCCGGCTCACCGTCGCGGATGAGCGCGATGTCGGTGGATGTGCCACCGATGTCGAAGCTGACCACCTTGTCCAACCCCAGGTGGCGTGCCCAGTTGCCCGCGCCGACGACACCGCCGGCCAGGCCCGACAGCACCGTCCGGGCCGAGTGCGTGGACGCGATCCGGGGGTGGAGCAGCCCGCCGTTGGACTGCATGATCCACAGCTGCGAACCGATCCCCATCTCCTCGATGCCCGTCGCCAACCGCCCCATGTAGCCGGACACCTTCGGCTGGACGTAGGCGTTGACCGCCGCGGTGGAGGTGCGCTCGTACTCCCTCATCTCGGAGGTGATGTCCGTGGCCGCCACGATCACGGGCGCGACCTGCGCCTCCCGCAGATACTCGACAGCCTGCCGCTCATGACGCGGATCGACGTAGGCGTTGAGGAAGCTGACCACGACGGCGTCGAGGCGCAGGGACGTGAGGGCGGCGGCGGCGTCGGCCAGCGCCTCCCCGGTGAGCGCGACCAGGGACTCCCCGTCGGCGGAGAGGCGCTCCTCGACGTCGACGATGCACTCATCCGGGATCAGCGGCGGCACACGGTGGACGGTGTTGTCGTAGAGCGAGGGGCGGGCCTGGTGCGCGATGGCCAGCACATCACGGAAACCGCGCGTGGTGAGCAGGCCGACGCGCGCGCCGGTGCGGGTGAGCACCGTGTTCGTGGCGACGGTCGTGCCGTGGACCAGGCGCGTCACCCGGTCAGCGGTGGTCCCCTCCCGCGCGAGGGCCCCGGTGATGCCGGTGATCACCGCCTCATCGGGGGCTTCCGGGGTCGACGGCACCTTCCACACCGCCAACGTGCCGTCCGCGCGGCGCACGCCGATGTCGGTGAAGGTGCCGCCGGTGTCGACGGCGATGTGGATCTCTGTCATTCAGGCACAGCTCCTTAGTTGTTCGTCACCACCAGGTTAGGGTGTGGGGGATGAGTGGAAAGAAAATGTGGTGGTCCGTGACCGCCGGCGTCGTCGCAGTGGCGGTGTCCGGGGTGGCCGGTTTCGCTGTCCTCGTCGACCGCCATTACGGGGACCTCACCCACGCCCCCGCCTGGGTCGCCGACTCCCCGGACCCGGTCCTCGAGCCCGCCTCCGCCGACACTGTGGACAACCCCGCCCTCGGGGCCCGCCTGCGGGAACTGGCCAAGAACCCGGCACTGGGAACCATCCACGGACGTGTCACCGACACGGTCACCGGTGAAACCATCTGGGAACAGACCCCTGAGGCCCCACTGCAGCCGGCCTCCGCGACGAAGATCCTCACCGGCGCGGCCGCCATCCTCGCGCTCGGACCCGACGACGTACTGGTCACTGAGGTGGTCCGGGGCAGAACACCGGACAGCGTGGTCATCCGCGCGTCCGGTGACGTGTGGCTGACAGAGGAACAGCTGGACACCCTCGCCGCCGACATCGGCGACGCCGACCAGGTCATCATCGACACCTCCGTCTGGGACGGCGACCCCTTCATGCCGGGCTGGGACCCCGCGGACGTCGACGCCGGTTACATCGCCCCGCTGGAACCCGCCATGCTCCACGGCGCCCGCATCGGCGACACCACCGGCGACGTCCCGCGCTCCCACACCCCGGCCCTCGACGTCGCGCAGGCCCTGGCGGACCGCCTCGGCGCCACCACCGTCGGGACCGGCCCCGCCCCCGCAGACGCGGAGGTGCTGGCCACGGTGGAGTCTCCGCCGCTCACCGACCGGATCCACGCCATGATGCTCGACTCCGACAACGTCATGGCCGAGGCCATCGGCCATGAAATCGCCGTCCACCGTGGCCGGCCCGGTTCCGCGGCCGCCGCCACCCAGGAAACTCTGGACATCCTCGCCGCACACGGCATCGACATCACCGGCGTCACACTCGCGGACAACTCCGGACTCTCGGTGCACAACCTCATCCCGCCGCGCGTCCTCGACAGCATCCTCCTCGACGCCGCCACCCGACCCGAGCTCCGCCCGCTGCTCGGGACCCTGCCTGTCGCCGGTGGCTCCGGCACGCTCACCCAGCGTTACGACGACCTCTCCGGCCGCGGCTGGGTCCGCGCCAAGACCGGCACCCTCACCGGGACGTCCGCGTTGGCCGGCGTGGTCACCGCGGAGTCCGGGCGTGTCTACTCCTTCGCGCTGCTGGTCAACGGGGCGGAGATCCTCGGGGCACGGGCGGCGCTCGATGAGTTCACCTCCGCGATCCGGGACTCCTGAGACCCCGACTCCCCGCATGTTCGGAAGGACATGGTCGACAGCAGACCGGTCTCGAGCTTGCCGACGCCCACCGCGCGCCCTCTCGGAGATATGGATCCGGGCGCGTGGCTAGCATCAGCCACATGGAACCCTTCTGGCCCCGGCACAGCCCGCACTTCCTCGCCTGCCGACGCGCCGTGCGCCCCTTCCTCACCCCGGAACCGGTGACCATCGGGCTCTCCGGTGGCGCGGACTCCCTGGCGCTGGTGGCCGCGGCGCGGGCGGAGGGACAGGAGGTGCACGTGGTGGTCGTGGACCATCAGCTGCAGGCGGGTTCCGGGGACGTCGCGGAGCGGGCCGCCGAGCAGGCCCGCGGGCTGGGGGCCCGGGCCACGGTCACCAGAGTCACCGTGGAGGAGGGCAACCTCGAGGCGCACGCCCGTCACGCCCGCTACGGGGCACTGCGCGCGCCGGGCCGCCCGGTGTGGGTCGCCCACACCCGCGACGACCAGGCGGAGACGCTGCTGCTCCAGGCGCTGCGCGGCAACCCGGTCGGCATGGCGGCGCAGGCGCACGGGATCACGCGGCCGTTCCTGGGGATCCGGCGCCAGGACACCGAACAGGCCTGCGCCGAACTCGGGCTGGACCCCTGGCAGGATCCGCACAACGCCGACACGGATTTCCGGCGGGTGGCCCTGCGGCGGTTCCTCAACGATCAGCTGCACGGTGACGCCACTGAGCCGCTGGCCCGCACCGCCGACCGGATCGCCGCGGACAACGCCCTGCTGGAGGAGCTGGCCGGCCCGCCCACGGATGACTGTGCTGAGCTCGCGGCCCAGCCGGAGCCGTTGCGGCGGCGCCGCATCGCGAGGTGGTTGATCAGGCAGAATGTGGGGCCCACGGGCGCGTCGATAAGCATGATCGCGGACCTGTGCACCAACTGGCGTGGACAGGGCCCTGTGGCGGTGGGAGCAGGGTTGGAAGTCAGGCGTGTAGGTGGCAGACTGACGTTATCCGTGGAGGCCTAGGAAAGGTGTCATGACCGTGCACGACAACAAGGATCGCAATGTCCCCGCGAACTGCTACGGAGAGGACGTCGAGGCTGTCCTCATCAGCGAGGAGCAGCTCGCGCAGCGAATCCAGGAACTCGCCGACAGGGTCTCGGAGACCTACCGTGACGCCGAGGAGGAGCTCATCCTCGTGTGTGTGCTCAAGGGCGCGGTGTTCTTCCTCACCGACTTCACCCGGGCGCTGGACATTCCGTCGCAGATGGAGTTCATGGCGGTGTCCTCCTACGGCAACTCCACGACCAGCTCGGGCGTGGTGCGCATCCTCAAGGATCTGGACCGGGAGATCGAGGGCCGTGATGTCCTCATCGTCGAGGACATCATCGACTCCGGCCTGACCCTGTCCTGGTTGATGCGCAACCTCCGGGCCCGCAACCCGAAGTCCCTCGAGGTGATCACCCTGCTGCGTAAGCCGGAGGTGGTCAAGGCGGACATCGAGCTTTTTGACGTCGGATTCGACATCCCCAACGAGTTCGTCATCGGTTACGGCCTCGACTACTCCGAGCGTTACCGCGACCTCCCCTACGTGGGCACCCTGCACCCGCGCGTCTACTCCGCGGGGTGAAAATCTAGGGAACGAAACCGCACGCTGGGGCGTTGTGGTGGAAGTACGTAGGACGAATACGAAAGGCACTGGTCGTGGAGCCCGGCTGACGAGCCATACGCTTCGGCGGCCGCACTCATGAAGAACAAGAGAATCCTCCAGATCGGCCTGATCGCGGCGATCGCCCTGGTCACGCTGTTCGTGTTCAGCCTGCTCACCGACGACACACGCGGTTTCCAGCGCGTGGACACGTCCGTGGCGATGGCGCAGCTCCAGGACAACAACGCCAGGGAAGTGCAGATCGACGACCGCGAGCAGCGGATCCGCATCAAACTGCGCGAGCCGATCACCTACGAGGAACGCGAGGGCGTCGAGGAGGTCATCGCCCAGTACCCGGCGCGTACCGCCCCGCAGGTGTTCGACGCCGTCCAGTCCTCCGGGGCGGACGAGTACAACACCAGGGTGACGCAGGACAGCTTCCTCATGAGCATGCTCGGCTTCCTGCTGCCGATGCTGCTGCTGTTCGGTCTGCTCTTCTTCTTCCTCACCCGCATGCAGGGTGGCGGCGGCATGTTCGGCTTCGGCGGCTCCAAGCACAAGGAGCTGACCAAGGACATGCCGACGAACACGTTCGCGGACGTCGCCGGCGCGGACGAGGCGGTGGATGAGCTGCAGGAGATCAAGGACTTCCTGCAGGACCCGACCCGCTACCACGCCCTCGGCGCGAAGATCCCGCGCGGCGTGCTGCTCTACGGCCCGCCCGGCACCGGTAAGACCCTGCTGGCGCGTGCCGTCGCGGGTGAGGCCGGGGTGCCGTTCTACTCCATCTCCGGATCCGACTTCGTCGAAATGTTCGTCGGCGTCGGCGCCTCCCGTGTCCGTGACCTGTTCAAGCAGGCCAAGGAGAACAGCCCCTGCATCATCTTCGTCGACGAGATCGACGCCGTCGGCCGCCAGCGCGGTTCCGGCATGGGTGGCGGCCACGACGAGCGTGAGCAGACGCTCAACCAGCTGCTCGTCGAGATGGACGGCTTCGGCGACCGCGAGGGCGTCATCCTCATGGCGGCCACCAACCGCCCCGACATCCTCGACCCGGCGCTGCTGCGCCCGGGCCGCTTCGACCGGCAGATCCCGGTGACCAACCCGGATCTCAAGGGACGCGAGCGGATCCTCGAGGTGCACGCGAAGGGCAAGCCGCTGGGTCCGGACGCGGACATCAAGTCCCTGGCCAAGCGCACCGCCGGCATGTCCGGCGCCGACCTGGCGAACGTTCTCAACGAGGCGGCCCTGCTCACAGCGCGTATCGGCGGCAACGTCATCACCGCCGACGCGCTGGAGGAGGCCACCGACCGTGTCATCGGCGGTCCGCGCCGCTCCTCCAAGATCATCTCCGAGAAGGAGAAGAAGGTCACCGCGTACCACGAGGGCGGCCACACCCTGGCAGCGTGGGCACTCAAGGACATTGAGCGCGTGTACAAGGTGACCATCCTCGCCCGCGGCCGCACCGGCGGTCACGCCATGACGGCCCAGGAAGACGACAAGGGCATGTACAACCGTGACGAGCTCTTCGCCCGTCTCGTCTTCGCCATGGGTGGCCGCGCCGCCGAGGAGCTCGTCTTCGGTGAGCAGACCACCGGTGCCTCCGCCGACATCGAGCAGGCCACCAAGATCGCCCGCGCCATGATCACCGAGTACGGCATGTCGCCCTCCCTCGGCATGGTCAAGTACGGCGAGGAGCAGGGCGACCCCTTCTCCGGACGCCCGGGCGGCGGGACGCTCACGGTGTCCCCGGCCGTGGCGGCACGTATCGACGACGAGGTGCACCTGCTTCTCGACGCCGCCCACCGCACCGCCTACAACATCCTCGCCGAGTACCGCGACCACCTGGATCTCCTGGCGGAGAAGCTCCTGGAGAAGGAGACCCTGCGCCGCCCCGACCTCGAGGTGCTCTTCGCGGACATCGAACCGATGGACGCTCCCGAGATCTTCCCGCACGCGGAGAACCACTTCCCGCAGCAGGAGGGCCGCGAGCCGGTGAAGACCCCGGTCGAGCTCGCCCTCGAGCGGGGCGAGGAACCGCCGAAGCGTTTCTCCCTGCTGGAGGCCTCCCGCCAGGCACGCGCCCAACGGCAGGCGGAACTGGCCGCGCAGGGCGAGGCGGCAGAGGAGGCCGGGGAGACCACCCCGTCCGCCCCGGTTGCGCCGGGGGCCCGCTACGGGGGCACCCCGCCGCCGGCCGACTGGACCGCGCCGGGCTGGCCGCCGTCGGAGAACCCGTACGCCACCACCGGTGAGCACCCGGGCATGAAGAACTACGGGGAGGCCCCGGACGTCGGCAAGCACCGTGCTGAAGGTGCCGCAGACGCCGAGGAGACACCGACCGAGATCATCGGTTTCCGACTCCCCGATCATGAGCAGCCTGATCACGGGGAGCGGGGGGACACCCAACCCGAGGAGTACCCCGCCGCCGGCGCCGACGATGTCGCCGAGCCGGACCACGACAACCCGCAGCTGCCGAAGGAGTAGACATGACCGCCACGAACAACGCATTCGACCGGGAGCGCGCCGAGGCCGCCGTCCGGGAACTGCTCATCGCCGTCGGTGAGGACCCGGACCGCGAGGGGCTGCAGGACACCCCGGCGCGCGTCGCCCGGGCCTACGAGGAGGTCTTCGCGGGTCTGCACTGCGACCCGACGGAGGTGCTGGAGCGCACCTTCGCGGAGGACCACCAGGAGCTCGTGCTGGTGCGCGACATCCCGATCTACTCCACGTGTGAGCATCATCTGGTGCCCTTCTACGGCAGGGCACACATCGGTTACATCCCGGGTAAGAACGGCCACGTCACCGGCCTGTCGAAGCTGGCCCGGCTGGCGGACATGTACGCGAAGCGTCCGCAGGTGCAGGAGCGTCTGACATCACAGATCGCGGACGCGCTGGTGGACAAACTGGGTGCGCAGGCGGTCATCGTGGTCATTGAGTGTGAGCACCTGTGCATGGCGATGCGGGGCATCCGCAAGCCGGGGGCCACCACGACGACCTCGGCGGTGCGCGGTGGCTTCAAGACCTCCGCAGCCTCCCGCACCGAGGTCCTCTCCCTGATCCGGGGCTGACGACATGCGGGTTGCTGATCTCACGGTGCCGGGCCGCTGCCTGGTGATGGGCATCGTCAACGTCACGGAGGACTCCTTCTCCGACGGTGGACGCTGGCTCGACATCGACGCGGCCATCGCCCACGGCCGGGAACTGGTGGAGCAGGGCGCCGACATGATCGACGTCGGCGGCGAGTCCACCCGTCCGGGTGCCACGCGTGTCGACGCCGCCGTGGAGGCCGCCCGCGTCGCCCCCGTCATCGCGGCACTCGCGGAGGAGGGCATCCCGACCTCCGTCGACACGATGCGGGCCTCCGTGGCGCTGGCCGCGGCGGAGGCGGGTGTCTCGATGATCAACGACGTCTCCGGTGGCCTCGCCGACCCGGACATGTACCGCGTCATGGCGGACGCGGACCTGCCGGTGTGCCTCATGCACTGGCGCACCGTCCAGTTCGGCGACGCCGCCGGGCAGGCCGACCACGGCGGGGACGTCGTGGCGGATGTGCGGGAGACGCTGGCGCGGCTTGTCGACAATGCGCTGGCCGCGGGCGTGGCGCGGGAGAACATCGTGCTGGACCCGGGACTGGGCTTCGCCAAGACGCCCGAGGACAACTGGGCACTGCTCAACCACCTGCCGGAGTTCATCGCGGGGGAGCTGCCCGTGCTCGTCGGTGCCTCCCGCAAGCGTTTCCTGTCCGGAGTGCGTGCCACCCGCGGCCTCGAGGTCGTGCCCGCCGACGCCGATCCGGCGACCGCCGCCGTCACCGCCATCTCCGCCCAGATGGGCGCGTGGGGTGTGCGCGTGCACAACGTGCCGGTCTCCCGGGACGCCGTCGACGTGGCCTCCCTGTGGAACTCCGGGGGCGGCCGTGGCTGACCGCATCGTGCTCACCGGCCTGGAGTGCTTCGGACACCACGGAGTCTTCCCCGAGGAGAAACGGGAGGGGCAGCCCTTCATCGTCGACATCACCTGCTGGCTGGAGATCGGCCCGGCGGCCGCGACGGATGACCTCACCCTGACCGTCAACTACGCGGAACTCGCCGAGCTGGCGGTCTCCGTGGTGGAGGGGGAGCCGCGCGACCTCATCGAGACCGTCGCCGTGGAGATCGCCGAGCGCGCCATGGCCGACTTCGGGATCCTGCACGCAGTCGAGGTGACCATCCACAAGCCGGAGGCCCCCATCCCGCACACGTTCGCGGATGTCGCGGTGGTGGCGCGGCGCTCGCGGCGTCGTGAAACCCGGTTCAGGAACGCCTGATGCGCGCCGTGCTGTCCATCGGGTCGAACATGGACGACCGCTGGGCCCTGCTCCGGGGCGTGAAGGAGGAGTTCGCAGGCGAGATCGTCGCCGCGAGCCCGGTCTTCTCGACTCCCCCGTGGGGCGTGACCGACCAGGACGAGTTCCTCAACGCGGTGCTCATCGTTGATGTGGAGCAGACCCCGCTGGAGCTGCTGCGCCGCGGACAGGCCCTCGAGGACGCCGCCGAACGGGTGCGCGTGCGTCACTGGGGACCTCGCACCCTCGACGTCGACGTGGTGACGGTGGAGGGTGTGGAGTCCGACGACCCCGTGCTCACCCTCCCACATCCCCACGCCCATGAGCGCGCCTTCGTGCTCGTCCCCTGGCTGGCCGCCGACCCGGACGCGCAGCTGCAGGGACAGGGACTCGCGGAGCTCATCGCCGCGCTGGACCCGGAAGAGGTCGCCGGCATCGTCGAGGCAGGGGATCTGTAGCCGTGCAACGCACACCGGTCGCCGGACTCATCGCCGCCGGAGGTTTCACAGCCGCCGTCGTGGCGATCCTCACCTGGCGGTTCTACGGTTCCATGACCACCATCCCGATGACCGTCTCCGTGACCCTGTGGACCATGACGGCGGTCTGCCTCATGCTCGCCTGGCGGGTGCGGGACCGCAAGGAGAACAGCGGCATCGGCCAGGACCGCAGCCAGCTCAGCCCTGTGACGGCGGCGCAGTTCCTGGTGATCGGCAAGGCGTCGGCGTGGACGGGCGCGATCATCGGCGGTGCCTACGTGGGCATGGCAAGCTACATCGTGCCGCGGGTGGACACCCTCATCGCCGCCGCCGATGACCTGCCCGGAGTGCTGGCCTCGGCACTCGGAGGGCTCGCACTCGCCGGTGCCGGTGTGTACCTTGAGCGACACTGTGAGACACCGCCACCCGCTGAAGGGGAGGCGGCGGGTTAAAGTGGAGGACATGACTGAGGAGCAGGGTGGAGCCGACCGCAGCCAGATCATGCTGGTTGTGTTGATTGTTCTCGCGTTCATCGCGAGTGTCGTCATGTTGTTCACGGACAGTGACGGTGCCCTGAAACTCGCGCTGCTCGCTTCCCTGTGGGCGGCGATCATCGGCTTCTTCCTGGTGTTCCGCTACCGCCGGGAGGCGGAGGCCGCCCGCCGGGAACTCACCCACCACGGTGAGATGCACGACGTCGAGGTGGCCCGTGCCGCCGCCGAGCGCGAGGCCCGCGCCGACTCCCGTGCCCTGGAGCTGCGCGACCAGCAGCACTCCCGGGACTCGGAGGTCCTGCAGGAGATCCAGCGTGAGCTGGCCGGCATCCGCGCCCAGCTGGAGACACTGGCCGGCCGCGAGTTCGAGTACGAGCCCGCCGCCCTGCGCGCCGAGGCCCGCCGCATCATGGAGCTCGAGAACATGACCTTCGAGCACTCGCGGGACGAGGAACCGGAGGTGCCGTTCACCCTGCCGCGCCCGGGGGCTTTCTCCGGCGCCCCGTCAGCGGACGCCATCGCCGGGCGTCTCGGCCAGCAGCCGACCCGTCCGCAGTCGAACCCGCTGACGGAGATCATCAAGGAGAAGCAGGCGGCGGAGGTGGCGGAGACGGAGCCGGAGAAGAAGCCCGAGCCGGAGAAGAAGCCCGCCAAGGAGGACCTCGCCGAGACCCGTGTCTTCGACACCGGTTCCTTCCAGGCCGTGGCCTGGGACGAGGGCGGCGACCGGCATGTCAAGGATGAGCCGGCTGAGGCGGTCATCGAGAAGGAGACCGACATCGACGAGCCGCGCCGTGGTCGTCGCCGCCGCGACGAGCAGTCCGGCGCCCTCTCCGTTGCAGAGCTGCTGGAGCGCGCCCGCGCCCGCGAGGAGCAGGAGGACTAGTGCGTGCCCCGCGGATGCGGGTCGGCGTCTACGGCGACTCCCGCACCTCCTCCCTGCCCGATCTGCTGAGCCAGGTCGGGCACGACCTCTCCTACATGGACTACGACCCGGTGCCGCCGGCCTTCGAGGAACTCGACATGGTGGTCCTGGAGGTGCGGGACCCGCTGCTGGAGCCCGCGATTGAGCGGCTGGCGGAGCGGGCCCGCCGCGGACAGATCTTCATCCACACGTCGCTGCAGCACGGTGTGCAGGTGATGGATCCGTTGGAGGTGACCGGCGCGGTCGTCATAGCGATGGGGGAGCTCAGTCCGACCCGGTGGGCGGTGTCGACCGTCGATGAGCTGGGGGACACCATCTCGGAGCTGCTGCTGGGCGAACTCGGTGCGAGCGGTGTGCCGTGCACCGATGAGGAGCGCGTGCGTCTGGCCGCGGCGGTCACCTACGTGGAGGCGGTGAACTCGCTGGCTCTCGACGCGGCGCGCCTGCTCGGTGACGTGGTCGGTGACATCCAGGAGGCCGAGGACATCGCCTCCCACCGCAGCCGGCTCATCCGGCTGCCGGAGATCGAGTCGTTGAGGGCGCAGTGGTTGTCCATCGACAATCCCGGCCAGGCGCGGGCGTTCCGCCAGGTGCTGCGCCGGGTGGCTGAGACACATCACAATCAGGACGCCGAACTGTGGGCCATTCAGGAGGAGAAACTGTGAGTTTTGCGCCGGGTCAGGCCCGCGAATTCAGTCTGGAACAGGTCGGTGTGCTCTCGCGTGCGATGCGAAAGACCGGCCGTCCCGTCGTTCTCGTGCCGCTGGGACGGGGCCTGCATGCGGGGCACGCCGCGCTCATCCGCGCGGCCCGTCGGATTCCGCGCGCGGTGGTCGTTGCCGCGTACTCCGGCACTGAGCGTCAGCTGCTCGTCGATGAGTGCGTCGACGCCGTCGTCCCCTACACCCAGGATGAGCTGTGGCCGCGGGGCCTGCGTACCCTCGTGCAGCCGGTCGACCACTACCTCGAGCCGGTGGAGTCGGTGGCGATGCAGCTCACCCTCGAGTTGACTCTGATCAACCTGGTGGGGCCGACGGATGTCGTGGTCGGGGAGAAGGACTACGAGCAGATGCGTGCCCTCCAGGCCGCGATCACCGACCTGCACCTGCCGGTCCGTCTCCACGGCGTGCCCACCGTGCGCATGCCGGACGGCCTGGCGCTCTCCCTGCGTAACACCACCGTCGAGGAGTCCGCCCGCGAGCAGGCTCTCGCGCTGTCGGCGGCGCTCACCGCCGGTGCACACGCCGCCGAGCACGGTGCCGACACCGTTCTGGAGGTCGCCCGCTCCGTGCTTTCCGACGCCCACGTCACCCCCGACTATCTCGAGCTCCGGGGACTCGACCTCGGTGACGCCCCCTCGACGGGTGATGCGCGCCTGCTCATCTCGGCGGTGGTCGGCGGGGTACGCCTCACCGACAACGTGGGGCTGCCGCTGGGCATCGGGTTCCGCAACATCGAGGGCTAGCGCCGGCCCGGCCTCACAACAGCTCGGCGAAGGCCTCCACCTCGTCCAGTCCGCTGACGTCGCGGGGGAGCAGCGGCAGCTGGATGACCGGGATGTCCAGGCTCAGCCCGGCGAGGGCCTCCTCCTCCAGGCGGCGGCGTTCGGCCAGGAACGGTCCCTGGTCCGCGGGGGAGCGGCGGTTGACCACCAGGCCACCCACCCGCACACCCGCGCCCCGTAGCTCCGCATGGAACTCGCCGGTCTCCAGGACCGGGAGTCGCTCGGCGGTGAGCACGATGAAGAAGACGGTCTGGGTGGGGTCGCGGAGGGCGTCGCGAAGCAGGGTGAAACGCCGGCGCCGCTGAAGCAGGATGGAGCGCAGCTGCTGGTTGCGCCGGTCGACGGGGTCCTCGGTGGCGGTGACGCGGTCGCGGCCGGTGGGGCTCAGGCCGCGGGCGACGGCGGAGAGGTGGTCGGATTTGTCGCGGCGGTCGAGGAGTCCGTCGGTCCAGGCGGCCATGAGCTCCGGCAGCTCCATGAGGCGGGCGGTGTGGCCGGAGGGGGCGGTGTCGAAGACGACGTGGTCGTAGTCCGCGGAGCCGGCGACGATCTCGGCGATGCGCTCCAGGACGGCTGCCTCATGAGTTCCGGGTGACTGCGCGGACAACTCGAGGTGGCGGGTCACCTCGCCGTGGAGGTGCTCGGGCATCATCTGCCGCATGGTGTGGCCGACGGCCTTGAGGTGGGCGCGGGTGGTTGCGGCGGGGTCAAGTTCGAGGACGTCGAGACCCGGTCGCACCTGCGTCACGTGATCTCCGATCCGCTGCTCCCAGAGGTGGCCCAGATTGTGGGCGGGATCCGTCGACACGAGCAGGACGCGACGGCCGGCGGCAGCCAGGGCGGTGGCCGTCGAGGAGGCGACGGTGGTCTTGCCCACGCCGCCCTTGCCCCCGAAGAAGATGATGCGGGTGGATCCGATGAGGTCTAGCAGCACTGTATGTTCTCCAGGGGCGAGTGCTCCATGCCCATGCGGCGGTGCCAGGCGTGGAAGTCCTCGTAGATGACGGGCAGGAGCTCGAGGGTGTAGTAGCTGGCCGGGTTGGGCACACCGAGGGCCTCGGAGAGGACGAGCATCATGAACAGGTCGTCCTCCTGCTGGCGGGCCTTGATGAAGGTGGCCCGGTACGGACCCGCGTAGAACTCGGTGAGTCCGTCGGCGAAGGCCCGCAGCTTCTCCCGGAAGGACATCGTCTACACCCTCCTGGCCGCGACTTCGCGCGCCGGTGCATCCAGGTCCTCGTCAGTCCACTCGACCGGTTCCTCGTTGCGGGCGCGGTTCATGGCCGCGAAGGCCTCGACGGTGACCCAGGCGGCACAGATGATGATGACGATGTCGATGGCCAGCAGCAGCCAGTTCTGGGTGTCCCAGAAGCCGCGGACCTGGACCACCGCAGCCCACAGGGAGACCACGAGAACGAACACCAGCGGGATGAGGACCGGCCAGGTGGGGCGGCGGAGGCGGGTGAGGATCACCGTGATGATGGACAGCGACAGCGCCGCCATGAGCTGGTTGGTGGTGCCGAACAGCGGCCAGATGAGCATGCCGCCGGAACCGTCGCCACCCGCGGAGAAGGTCAGGCCCAGGGCGATGACGACCACGATGACGGTGGCCACCACGCCGGAGAGCCGCACGCCCATGATCTCGCTGATCTCCTGGACGACGAAGCGCTGGAGACGGATGCCGGTGTCCATTGTGGTGGCGGCGAAGAGCACGGCCATGGTGGCGAGAATGGTGGCGGACAGGGACGTCGGGATGCCGAGGCCCTGGTTCATCAGGCTGCCGCCGCCCTCGACGAAGGCGTTGACGCCACCCTGGTTGAAGGCGGTGTACACGGCCTCCCAGTCCTGGATGGTCCGGAAACCCGCTGTGGTGGCGATGATCGTGCCGAGTGCCAGCAGGCCCTCACCGACGGCACCGAAGTAGCCGACGAAGCGGGCGTCAGTCTCCTTGTCGAGCTGCTTGGAGGAGGTGCCGGAGGAGACCACGCCGTGGAAACCGGAGACAGCACCACAGGCGATGGTGACGAACAGCAGCGGCCACAGCGGCGGGGTGCCCTCGGGCAGGTTGGTGTTGAGGGCGGGGGCGACGATGGTCGGGGCGGTGAGCAGGAACGCTCCGTAGAGGATGGCCAGGCCCACGAAGAGCTGCAGGCCGTTGATGTAGTCACGCGGCTGGAGCAGCACCCACACGGGGAGCAGGGAGGCGATGCCGCCGTAGATGAACAGCAGCAGGATCCAGACGGCGTTCGGGGTGAGGCCCAGGATGGAGTCCGGCAGGCTGATGGGGAAGCGGTCGCCGACGATCATGAGCGAGTAGAGGATGACCACACCGACGACGGAGACCAGCGGGAGGTTCCACTTCAGACGGTAGATCGCCTGGCCGATGAACAGTGCGACGATGATCGCACCCCACGTCGGGATGACGGCGGTGGGGGTGGAGACCAGCAGGTTCGAGATGACCACCGCGAAGGCCGCGACGACCATGAGCAGCAGCAGGAAGATGACCAGGAGGAAGAGGTTGCGGCCCCGGTTGCCGATGTACCGGCCCGACAACGTGCCGATGGACTGGCCCTTGTGGCGCTGCGAGGCCCACAAGGTGCCCAGATCATGCATGCCGGCGATGAGCACCGTGCCGATGGTCACCCACAGGAAGGCGGGCAGCCACCCCCAGATGACGGCGACGGCCGGACCCACGATGGGTGCGGCCCCGGCGACAGAGGTGAAGTGGTGGCCCCACAGGACGTACTTGTTGGTGGGGACGTAGTCCACACCGTCGTTCATGGTGTGGGCCGGTGTCCGGTAGGTGTCCGAGAGCTGGTACACACGGCTCGCGAGGAAGCGTGAATAGAGCAGGTAACCGCCGATCATCATGCTGACGCCGATGACAGCCAAAACAAGTGAGTTCATGTTCATGCCTCTGGTGTGCTCAGGGCGGCTGGACCGGCGTGGGCGGGGTGAGCCGGGTTCCGCCAGGGGTCGTGTTCCGGATTTAAGCCTGCCATATGTAGTGACCCAAGTCACCATTGGTGGGTGGGGGCTGCAGGTGCCCATCCTTATCGGGCTGCTGTCAGACCAGTGTGGAAGCAAAAGGAAAACACCCCGGGGGTGTGCCCCGGGGTGTGCTTCATGTGATTACTTCTCGACGCCGATCTGGCCGCCGTCGCTCTTCCACACGGTCACGATGCCCGGACGCGGGACGGAGGTGCCGCCGTCGGGCCAGTGGGAGGAGGGGTTCTCGACGGTGGCGTCGTTGGTCTCACCCGGGTGCTGGACGGCGACCATGACGCGCTCCCTGTTGATGACCGGGCCGCAGGTCTCGGCGGCGTAGGGCACGGTGAGGAAGCACTTGAGCAGGCCGCGGTCCGGGCCTTCGACGACCATGGCGTAGAGGCCGTCGTTGGAGCCCAGGGCGTTGCCGTCGGTGGAGATCCACAGGTTGCCGAACTCGTCGAAGGCGAGGTTGTCCGGGCAGGAGATCGGGGAGACCATGGACTTGTCGAAGCCGCCGAAGTAGGTGTAAGCGGCGTCCGGGTCACCGGCGACGAGGATGAGGTTCCACGTGAACTTCTCGCCGGCGTGATCGTCCTCGATCTCCATGACGAGGCCGTTCTTGTTCTCCGTGACCGGGGCGTACTCCATGACACCCTCCTGCGACTTCTCTGCAGCGCCGCGGTACTTGTTGTTCGTCAGCGCCATGTAGACCTTGGAGGTGGTGGGGGAGACCTCCACGTCCTCCGGGCGGTCCATCTTGGTGGCACCGACGGCGTCGGCGGCCTCACGGGTGAACACGGCGACCTCGGCGGCGGTGAAGTCTGCGACGTGAGACTTCGCGTTGCCCTCGTCGTCCACGGACAGCAGCGGCTCCCAGTGGCCGGCCCCGTCGAATGCCCCGTCGGAGGGGAGCTGGGCGGAGCCGTCGATCTCCTCCTGCGGGGAGTTGCCCTCCATGACGGCGACGTACAGGGTGCCGTGGTCCAGGATGGTCATGTTGTGGGCCAGGTCGCCCTCGACCATCTTCTTCGAGGAGACGAACTTGTAGAGGTACTCGAAGCGGGCGTCATCGCCGGAGTAGCAGACGACGGTGCCGTCCTTGGTGATGTGGATGTTGCCGGCCTCGTGCTTGAAGCGGCCCAGGGCGGTGTGCTTGACCGGGGTGGACTCCGGGTCGTACGGGTCGACCTCGATGATGTAGCCGAAGCGGTTGACCTCGTTGGGCTCCCGGGAGACGTCGAAACGGCTGTCGAAGCGCTCCCACTTGCGGCCGGACTCACCGGCCGGGATGCCCAGGCGCTTGAGGGAGGCATGGGTCTGCGGATCGGTGACTGCGTCGCGGTTGGCGAAGTACTGGTCGAAGTTCTCCTCGCCGGAGAGGATGGTGCCCCACGGGGTGACACCACCAGAGCAGTTGTTCAGGGTGCCCAGGACGGTGGTGCCGGTCGGGTCGGCTGAGGTCTTGACGTACTCGGAGCCCGCGAGCGGGCCGGCCAGCTTCATCGGGGTGGTGGCGGTGATGCGGCGGTTGAGCGGGCCGAACTCGCGCCTGAGGTCGCCGGAGCCGGCGACGGTGGACACCTCGAGGATGGTGAGGCCGTGGTTGGCCCAGCCGATCTTCACCTGCTCCTCGGTCGGGTTGTCGGCGTCGTAGCCCGGGTGCATGTGCGGCTCGGTGGTGTACTCGTGGGAGCACACGTAGACGCGACGGCCGGCGTCGGTCGGGTGGGGCAGGAGGCCGGCGAAGTCGTTGTTGAAGCCGAACTGACCTGCGGCCGCCTCCGCGGTCTGGTTGTTGACGTCGAACTCCGGGGTGCCCTCGAGCACCGGGTCGCCCCAGGCGATGAGCAGGGACTGGGAGTAGCCGGCCGGGATGACGACCTCGTCCTCCTTGTTCGGCGAGACCATGTCGAACTGCAGGCCCCGCGGGGTGGCGGCCTGGTCGGAGGAGCTGAGGCCGGCGGCGGAGGAGCCGTTGAGCGAGGACTGGGCGGCGGCGGCCGGGGCGAGGCCGGCGAGCGCGGCGGAGCCACCGACGGTCAGGACCGTGAGGCTGCCGGCCTTGAGGGCGGAGCGACGGGACATCATGTCGCCGAAGTAGGGGTTGTCGGAGTTGTTGTCGCACTCGCCGAAACAGGCGTTACCGCACTTGTAGGTGCAGGTCAGGGCGCTACGGGAGGAGGCGAACTTGCTGCTGAACAGGTTGAGGCCCTTGAGGGTCATGAAGTGGCTCCGAAGGTGGAATAGGGATGATCTGTGACGAATCAGAAATCTAAGGTCCGCAGGTTGCCCTCCGGCCATGTCTAAATGAACTCTTAATGAAAAGTGGGTGACTGGTCCGGTGTGGTAAAGATCTCACCCCGGAAAACTATTAAACACGGGGAAAGTCGTTTAATATCGGGCGGCAGAACATGCACAGGCCGGAAGGCCCTATCCCGAGGAGGGTTCTTGTACACCACCGCCGTCCCCACAGCCCGCGACCGTAAGCTCACCCCCGAGCACGAGGAGATCGTCAAGGTGACGCTGCCGACTATCGGCGCCAACATCGACACCATTGCGCAGACCTTCTACCGCACCATGTTCGGTAAGCACCCGGAGCTGCTGGCCAACGTCTTCAACCGTGGCAACCAGAAGTCCGGCGAGCAGCAGCGTGCCCTGGCCGCCTCCATCGCCACCTTCGCTGCCATGCTCGTTGATCCGGACGCTCCGGACCCGGTGGACCTGCTCTCCCGTATCGGTCACAAGCACGTCTCCCTCGGCATCACCGAGGACCAGTACCAGATCGTCTACGACAACCTCTTCTCCGCGATCGTCGAGGTGCTCGGCGTGGACGTCGTCACCGAGGACGTCGCCGCAGCCTGGTCCGAGGTCTACTGGATCATGGCCGACGTCCTCATCACCTACGAGAAGATCCTCTACGCCTCTGACAATGTCGAGAACGGTGACGTCTTCCGTGACGTGAAGGTCGTCGCCAAGGAGCGACTCACCGACAAGGTCACCACCTACACCCTCGAGGGTGACCTCACCGAGGCCCGTCCCGGCCAGTACACCTCCATCGGTGTCGTCCTCGCCGACGGTGCCCGCCAGCTGCGCCAGTACTCCATCATCGGCCAGGCCCCGGGCAGCTACACCATCGCCGTCGAGACAGAGGGCGAGGTGTCCACCCATCTCTCCGAAAACGTCGAGGTCGGTGACACCATCCAGGCCACCCTCGCCGCCGGTGACCTGGTGCTTGTCGACGACGAGAGCCCCGTTGTCCTCGTCTCCTCCGGCATCGGCTCCACCCCGATGGTCGGCATGCTCTCCCACCTGGCACGGACCGGCTCCGCCCGCCGCGCCACCTACCTGCACGCCGACGACTCCGAGGCCGTCCACGCCCAGCTCGGCCAGACCACCGCGCTGCTCGAGCGTCTCCCGGAGGCCACTGTCGCGCACAGCTACCGTGAGGATGGCCAGCTCATCGACGTCTCCGACTATGACCTCGCCGGCTCCGACGTCTACCTCTGCGGTGGCTCCGAGTTTCTGCAGGCGATCCGCCGCGACCTCGCCGCCCTGCCGGTGGACAAGGCGCCGAAGTCGGTCCGCTTCGAGCTCTTCTCCCCGAACGACTGGCTGCTCGGATAGACAGTCCAGAAACCACAACCCCCGGAATCGCAGGATTCCGGGGGTTGTGGTGCGCCGGAAATGAAGGTCACCGGACCTTCACGTGTGTGGGGGCAGCGCGATCACCCGGATTTAAGTACAGGGAAAGGTCATGAGACAGCTTCCCGGTGTGGCCGCACCGGGAAGCACCACCCACTTCTTCAGGGCGCAGAAAAGGAAGTTCATGTCTGTGTTCCGTCGCATCCCCCGCACGACGCACGTCAGGCCCGCTACCAGGTCGAGGACCCGTTCGGCTCCTCACTGCAGCAGGGCCGCTCCGGTGACTCCGTTGCCTCGTACAGTGACCCCGTGAACGATGTCGTCGACCCGGCCACCATGTCGCGGGGTGCCCTCAACGTGCTCAGCCGGGACGAGGACGGCTTCCCCCTCATGATCGAGGTCGGCGCCATCGACTGGGCCGGTCACGCCAATGGCATCACCCGTGACATCGAGGAGGTCCGTTCCTTCGACGACGCCGTTGACGCCGTCGTGGCGCGGGTCGAGGAGAACTCCTCCTGGAACGAGATCCTGCTCATCGTCACCGCCGGCCACGGGACCGGTTACCTGTCCGGTGTCGATGGGGGCGAGATCCACCAGTACCACTCCGGCGGACACACCAACATGGTCGTGCCGTTCTACTTCCGTGGTGCCGGCAGTGGAGACACCCTGGACAGCGTCACCGGCACCGATCCGGTGCGGGGTGACTGCATCGACAACACCACCGTGGTGAACCTGACCACCAGACAGGTGGTGGGCCCGTAACTGGACAGGTACGCCCCTCAGGGGCACCGGCCGACGGGCTGACATCATGGCCGGACACACGTGTTCCTGCCCTCTGATGTCAGTCCGTCGGCCGATGACTGCCTTAGGCGAAGTGCACGATCGCGCCCACCACGAAGGCGAAGCTGGCGAGCGAGGCGCAGGCAAACTCCAGGAGCATGCCGAAGCCCATCGACTTCATGGCCTCCAGGGATGCCCTCCACGCCGTGGAGAGATCTTGACGACGCGCGAACTCCGCCAGCAGCAGCCCGAGGGCGAAACCGAGGAAGAGGCCCACCACGGGCACGACGAACATGCCGACCACGCCGACCGCGACGCCGATGAGCACGGGGCCACGCGGTACCTGCTGGGCCTTCAGCTTCCGGCCGGTGAGGACTGCGGAGGCACTCATGCCGAGCACGGCCAGGGAGATTCCCACCCCGCCGGCGGTCCATGCGGCCGTCGATCCGAGCGTCCATGCCCAGACGAGCAGGGTGCCGATGACCAGAAGTGAGCCGGGTAGGACCGGGATGATGGTGCCCGTCACTCCGACCAGGAGGAGCAGACCGGCGAGGGCGGTGACGGTCGCGTGGAGGGTGGTGGAGTCCATGGGGATCAGACTAATCCGCCTTGGGCGGTCGGCCGCGGCGGGGCAGGTCCCCGACGTTGCGGGGGAGGCGTCCGGCGCGCCGGAGAGCGTCGCGGAGCATGACCTCTATCTGGGCGTTGACGCTGCGGGTCTCGTCGGCGGCCCAGCGGGCGATGGCCTCGTGGACGGCCGGATCGATCCGCAGCGGAATATTCTTGCGGGACATGGCACTAGGTGTAGAGGCTGCCTGTGTTGATCACCGGCTGGGCGTTGGTGTCGGAGCACAGGACGACGAGCAGGTTGGAGACCATCGCGGCGCGGCGCTCGGGATCGAGGTCGACGATCTGCTTCTTCTCCAGCTCTTCAAGGGCGGCCTCGACCATGGAGACGGCGCCGTCGACGATGGTTTCGCGGGCGTCGACGATGGCGCCCGCCTGCTGGCGCTGCAGCATGGCCTGGGCGATCTCGGGGGCGTAGGACAGGGCGGAGATGCGGGCCTCGAGGATCTCCAGGCCGGCGATTCGGACGCGGGCGGCCACCTCGTCGGCGAGTTCGCGGGAGACGAGGTCGGTGGAGCCGGACAGGGAGGGCAGGTGGGCGGTGCCGCCGTCATAGGGGTGGCTGGTGGCGATATGGCGGAGGGCGGACTCGGCCTGGGAGTGGATGAACTCCTCGACGTCCTCGACGGCGAAGGTGGCCTTGGCGGTGTCGGCGACCTGCCAGACGATGATGGCGCCGATCATGACGGGGTTGCCGTTGAGGTCGTTGACCTTGATCTGGTTGGTCTCGAAGTTGCGCACGCGCACGCTCACCTTCGTGGAGGTGGCCAGCGGCGGGACCAGGGACAGACCGGTGTGGCGGTTGGTGCCCAGGTAGCGGCCGAAGAACTGGACGACGTGCGTGTGGCCGGGGGAGATGACGCGCAGCATGGGGGCCAGGATCACTGCGGTGAGCACAGCCAGGACGCCGAGCACGAGCAGCAGGGCACCGCCGGCCGCGCCGTCATCGAGACGGACGCCGCCCGTGATGGTGAGCGCGATGCCGCCGATGAACAGCAGCAGGGAGCCGATGAGTGTCGCCGCGGCCAGGGCGGTGTTTCCGGCCCAGGCGGGGCGTTCCATGATCTCGACCTTGCCTCCCTCGTGGCCGACGGGGTGGCCGGCGATCTCGGCCTCGGGGACGGGGACGGTGGACGGGTCAGGGTTCGGGGTGCTCACGGGGGTTCCTTCCGGCGTGGTTAATCTGATATCAGAATACGGGAATCTGATATCAGATTAAAGGCCATGTCACGATGCGGTCCTTGATCTGCTGATCGACTACCCTTGGTAGCCGTGACCGAGCAGAAGAATCCCCAGGACCTCCCCGAACAGCTGCGCATCCGTCGAGAGAAGCGCCAGAAGCTCATCGACGCCGGTGTGGAGCCCTATCCCGTCACCGTCGACCGCACCACGTCGCTACGTGACCTGCGGGAGAAATTCGTGGTCGTCCCCGAGGGTGAGGACGCTGCCGGCGAGGAGGGCGTGACCTACCTGGCCCCGGGCGACGAGACCGACGTCGAGGTGGCCGTCGCGGGTCGCCTCATCTTCATGCGCAACACGGGCAAGCTGTGCTTCGCCACGCTGCAGGACGGCGACGGCACCCAGCTGCAGGCCATGCTCTCCCTGGCTGAGGTGGGGCAGGAGTCACTGGATTCCTGGAAGGCCGATGTCGACCTCGGTGACTTCGTCTCCGTCCGCGGTCGCGTCATCGCGTCCCGCCGTGGGGAGCTCTCCATCATGGCCGCCTCCTGGCAGATGGCGGCCAAGGCGCTGCGCCCCCTCCCGGTGACCTTCGCGGACCTGTCCGAGGACACCCGCGTCCGCCACCGCTACACGGACCTCATCGTCCGTGAGCAGGCCCGCAGGAACGCCATGACCCGCATCAAGGTGATGCGTGCGCTGCGCCACCATCTGGAGGACGAGGGCTTCGTCGAGGTGGAGACCCCGATGCTGCAGACCCTGCACGGCGGTGCCGCGGCACGTCCCTTCGAGACGTACTCCAACGCCCTCGACATCGACCTGTACCTGCGTATCGCTCCGGAACTGTTCCTCAAGCGCTGCGTGGTCGGTGGCATCGACAAGGTTTTCGAGGTCAACCGCAACTTCCGCAACGAGGGTGTCGACTCCTCGCACTCCCCGGAGTTCGCCATGCTGGAGACCTACGAGGCGTGGGGCGACTACAACACCGGTATGCGCACCATCCGGAAGCTCATCCAGGCGGTCGCCATGGCAGTCTTCGGTTCCCACGTGGTCACGCTCGTCGACGGCACCGAGTACGACCTGGGCGGCGAGTGGCCCGAGATTGAGATGTACCCCTCCCTCAATGAGGCACTGCAGCGCAAGTACCCGGGCCAGCCGGAGGTCACGATCGACTCCACCGTCGAGGATCTCAGGCAGCTTGCCGACGTTGTCGGCCTCGAGGTTCCCGCCAAGGGTGGCTGGGGCCACGGCAAGCTCGTCGAGGAGATCTGGGAGGTGCTCTGCGAGGACCAGCTCACCGGCCCGATCTTCGTCAAGAACTTCCCCGTGGAGACCTCCCCGCTGACCCGTCAGCACCGCTCCCAGCCGGGAGTGACCGAGAAGTGGGACCTCTACGTCCGCGGCTTCGAGCTGGCCACCGGCTACTCCGAGCTCGTCGACCCGGTCATCCAGCGCGAGCGTTTCGAGGACCAGGCCCGCCTGGCCGCCGGCGGCGACGACGAGGCCATGGTGCTCGACGAGGACTTCCTCGCCGCGATGGAGCAGGGCATGCCCCCGACCTCCGGCATCGGTATGGGCGTCGACCGCCTGCTCATGGCCCTGACCGGCCTGGGCATCCGTGAGACTGTCCTGTTCCCGATGGTCAAGCCCGAGCAGAAGTAGTGACCACCACTCCGGCCGTGGGCGGGGGAAGGTGCGGCGTCGATTAGCGGCGACGCACGGCGGCGGCTAGTCTGAGCCTCTTTCGCGGAGATGCTCGGAGTCTCCTGAAATTGTCAGGAAGGTCAGTACATGAGTCCCCAGAACTCTCCCGCCAGCGCCGACGACACCGCGTTGCCCGCCGAGGTGAAGGTCATCCTCACCGTTCTCGTCGGCTCGGCACTGGTGATGTTCCTGAACGAGACGATCCTCTCGGTGGCACTGCCCTCGATCATGCTGGACTTCCAGATCCCCGCCACCACCGCCCAGTGGCTGACCACCGGCTTCATGCTCACCATGGCCGTGGTGATCCCGGCGACCGGCTGGATACTCCAGCGCTTCACCACCAAGCAGATATTCCTCGCCGCCGTCAGCAGCTTCCTGGTGGGCACTCTCGTGGCCGCGGCGGCCCCGACGTTCCCTGCCCTGCTCATCGGCCGCATCGTGCAGGCCGTCGGCACCGCCCTGATCATGCCGCTGCTGATGACAGTGGCCTTGACCGTCGTGCCCGCCAACCGGCGCGGCTCCGTCATGGGCGTCATCACGATCGTCATGTCCGTCGCCCCGGCGCTGGGGCCGACCGTCTCGGGCTTCATCCTCAACCGTTTCACCTGGCACTGGCTGTTCTGGCTCGTCGCACCGCTGATCTTCATTGCGCTGGTGGTCGGGGCCCTCTTCATCCGCAACATCGGCGAAACCTTCCGCGCCCCCTTCGACCCGCTGTCCGTCATTCTGGCCGGCCTCGGTTTCGGCGGCCTCGTCTATGCGCTGAGTACCCTGGGGACGAATCTGCCGGTGGCCGTCGGCATCGCGGTCGTCGGTCTCGTGGCCCTGGCCCTGTTCGTGTGGCGCCAGCTGACGCTGGAGACTCCGCTGCTGGATCTGCGTCCCTTCACCATCCGCAACTACACCTTGTCCGTCATTGTGGCGCTCCTGCTGATGGGCACGCTGCTCGGCGTGGTCATGGTCCTGCCGATCTACCTGCAGACCGCACTGGGCGTCACCGCCCTGGTCACCGGCCTGCTTCTCATGCCCGGCGGTCTCGCGTCCGGCCTGCTGGCACCGTTCATCGGCCGCCTCTATGACCGCATCGGCCCCCGCCCCCTGGTCATCCCCGGGGCCCTGCTGCTGGTCGGCGCCGTGTGGGCGATGACCCGCCTGGACATCGAGTCCACCATCACCGAGGTGATCGTGATGCACATTGTGTTCTCCCTGGGACTGGCGCTCATGATGACCCCGCTGATGACCACGGCGCTGGGGTCCCTGCCCAGGCACCTCTACGGCCACGGCTCGGCCATCCTCAACACCCTGCAGCAGCTCGCCGGCGCCGCGGGAACGGCAATCCTCATCGCGGCGCTGTCCTTCGGTACCGGGGCAGCGGCCGCGGGCGGAGCGGATCTGGCGCAGTCCACCGCAGACGGTGCACGCACCGCCTTCATCGTCGCCGGCATCATGGCCGTCCTTGTCCTGCTCGCCAGCCCCTTCGTGTCCAAGGTGGCAGAGGAGGCACAGGAGGAGGGGCAGGCCGCCTAGCCTGCCTGGTCCCTCCCCGAAAACAGTGAAGGGCCCCGGGGTGGTGCCCGGGTGCCCTGACTGTGGGGCGACAGCCCCTACAGGGTGGCGAAGTTCTGGGTGGCGTACACCGAACCGTCGGCACTGGTCGCCCAGCCCACACCCACGTGCGTGAACTCCGGGTTCTCCACGTTGCGACGGTGCGACGGGGAGTTCAGCCACGCCTGCAGCATGTCGCGCGCAGCGACAGACTGGTTGAAGGTGCCGACGTTCTCGGCGGCCTTACGCCACGACGACGGGTAGCCGGCCACATAGGACGGGTTGTGCTGCAGATGGCGCTGGCTCGCCATCGTCTCCGACCAGGACTGGGCCACATCGTTGAGCGCGGGGTGGCTCGACAGCGGAGCCAGACCACGGGACATACGGTAGACGTTGGTCTCGTGCAGGAGTGCAACCTGGATGCCTGCGTTGTCGACCAGCGCGGCGTAGTAGCTCTGGGACGAGCCGGCGGACGGGGTGGCGTCGGCGACAGCGGGCAGGGCGGACATGGCCAGCGACGCGGAGAGTGCGACGACGACAATATTGCGGGTACGCGACATGATTACTCCTCGTTGAGCGTTTCGGCGATGCTAACAGAATGATAACGGGGTATGGGGTGACTCGCCGTGCTGCGTGTTTCGGGGCTGTTCGCTAAAGGCGTACATGCCCTTGACCTGCAGTAATCTGCATTTCTTGGCACTCTCGCAGGAAGAGTGCAAATAGCGGCGTGGTCGCGCGCGTTAGAGTGGGGGACAAGTTAGACACAAAGGTTAAGGGGTAAGCACATGTTCGAACGGTTCACAGACCGTGCGCGCCGCGTCATCGTCCTGGCGCAGGAGGAAGCACGGCTGCTCAATCACAATTACATCGGCACCGAGCACATCCTCCTCGGCCTTATCCATGAGGGCGAAGGTGTCGCCGCCAAGGCGCTTGAGTCGATGGGCATCTCCCTGGATGCCGTGCGTCAGGAGGTGGAGGAGATCATCGGTCAGGGCAGCCAGCCCCACACCGGTCACATCCCCTTCACCCCGCGCGCCAAGAAGGTCCTCGAGCTCTCCCTGCGCGAGGGCCTCCAGATGGGCCACAAGTACATCGGCACCGAGTTCCTGCTGCTCGGCCTCATCCGTGAGGGTGAGGGCGTCGCAGCCCAGGTCCTGGTGAAGCTCGGCGCCGACCTGCCGCGTGTGCGCCAGCAGGTCATCCAGCTGCTCTCCGGCTACGAGGGCGGCCAGGGCGGTTCCCCGGAGAACGCCCCGGAGTCCGGCGGCCCCGTCGGCGCCGGTGCGGCACGCGGCCCGCAGGGCGGCGGCCAGGGTGGACCGGGCGACCGTTCCAACTCCCTCGTGCTGGACCAGTTCGGCCGGAACCTCACCCAGGCGGCCCGGGACGGCAAGCTCGACCCGGTCGTCGGCCGTGAGAAGGAGATCGAGCGCATCATGCAGGTGCTCTCGCGTCGCACCAAGAACAACCCGGTGCTCATCGGTGAGCCCGGTGTGGGCAAGACCGCCGTGGTCGAAGGCCTGGCCCTGGACATCGTCAACGGCAAGGTCCCGGAGACCCTCAAGGACAAGCAGGTCTACTCCCTCGACCTGGGTTCCCTGGTCGCGGGTTCCCGCTACCGCGGCGACTTCGAGGAGCGCCTGAAGAAGGTGCTCAAGGAGATTAACCAGCGCGGCGACATCATCCTGTTCATCGATGAGATCCACACCCTTGTCGGAGCCGGTGCCGCCGAAGGCGCGATCGACGCCGCCTCGCTGCTCAAGCCGAAGCTGGCCCGCGGCGAGCTGCAGACCATCGGTGCCACCACCCTGGACGAGTACCGCAAGCACATCGAGAAGGACGCCGCCCTCGAGCGTCGTTTCCAGCCGGTGCAGGTCCCGGAGCCGTCTGTTGAACTGACCATCGAGATCCTCAAGGGGCTGCGCGACCGCTACGAGGCGCACCACCGTGTGTCCATCACGGACGGTGCCCTCACCGCCGCCGCGAACCTGTCCGACCGCTACATCAACGACCGCTTCCTCCCGGACAAGGCAGTCGACCTCATCGATGAGGCCGGTGCCCGCATG
>CAJDUQ010000009.1_pt1 | contig 78211 bp, 75 predicted proteins | sample 7390901 | NCBI WGS metagenome assembly CAJDUQ01 (sample SAMEA7055691, study PRJEB34461) | soil metagenome | biome: terrestrial ecosystem; feature: Peninsula; material: soil | place: Antarctica | collected 2016 | reverse complement strand
GGGCGACGACCTCCCCGTACTCCCCGTGGGAGTCCACCACGGCCTGGTAGCCGGGATCCGGGCAGCGACTACAGGTTCGTCGGTTCTCACGGTCGCGGATCCGGTGGTGATGATCTCCGGACGGACCTCGCTGTCCGGAACTGCCGCCCTGTCCTCGACCCTGTGTCCTGCCGGGGCAGGGTCCACGAGGTCCGGAGAAGGATCGGGGGTCGTGCCCCCGGATCCCGGGAAATTCCGGACCTCAAAGCTGCCGGAACCGCATGCGGTGAGTGAGAGCAGCCCGACACACATCATGCCAAGCACGTACGTGACCACCGGTATCCGCTTCCGACCCATGGGCCCCACCCTGGTGGTCAGGACAGGTTCCCCCCTGGGGAAGTCGTCCGGGGTCCTGTCAGGCTGCGGCACCGGCCCCACCTCACGTTCCGGGAGTGCCTCGGGAGTCAGTCGCCGCAGCTGGGCCGGGCCCCGATATGCCACCGCAGTTCTGCTCCGTCCTCTCCCCCGGGAAAGCGTTCATGGGGCAAGATGATAGGTCGCAGAAACTCTCCGCCCGGAAGGACTCCCGCACGTGACCACCTCGCACACCGATGCCGACAACACCCCCCAGCCGCTCGTCGTCACCGCCGACCACGCCGACGGGAAGATCCGGGAGATCAGGCTCAACAACCACCCGAAGCGCAACAGCCTCAACATCCCGATGTGCGACGCCCTCGAGTCCGCCATGCTGGCCGCGGTGGAGGACGGCGCGCGGGTGGTCCTGCTCCACGGCGACGGCACGGTGTTCTCCGCCGGCGCCGACCTGTCGGGCGACGTCTACGCGGGCGGTTTCTACCCGCGCCTGCTGCGGATGCTCGGCACGATCCAGACCCTGCCGATCCCGGTGGTCGGCTGGATCAACGGCCCCGCCATCGGCGCCGGCACCCAGCTGTCCATGGCGTGCGACCTCCGCGTGGTCAATGACACGGCCCTGTTCCGCGTGCCCATCGTCGACGTCGCCATCGCCCTCGACGAGGTGACCATCCGCACCCTCGAGCACCTCGTCGGCGGATCAATTGCCCGTACCATGCTCTTCACCGGCGCGGCCCTGTCCGCCGAGGATGCCGTCCGCTCCGGATACGCAGTGAAGTCCGGCGGCTTCGACGACGCCCTCGAGTTGGCACAGCTGCTCGCCTCCAAGGCTCCGATCACTCTGCGCCACCTCAAGTACGAGTTCGCCCACACCTCGCACGCCCCCTACGACGAGACCGAACGCGGGGAGGCCGCGGCCGCCGCCTGGTACTCGCAGGACGTTCAGGAGTCCCGCGCCGCCCGCGCCGAGAAGCGGGCCCCGGAGTTCCGCGGTGAGTAGGTCCCGGGGACTGCTCCTGGTCCTAGGAGTGGTCGCTACCCTCTCCCTGGCGCAGGTGGCGTTGCTGGCATTCGAAAGGTCCGATCCTGACCGGTTCCGGATGCCGGTGGCCTCCACCCCCACGCCCACCCCGGCGCCGACCCCCGCCCCGCCGCCGCAGCGACAGCCGCAGAGGGAGGAGGTTGTCCCCCTCAACAAGGACGACCGGTACTGGCACCTCATGGACCACACCGAGAGCATGCTCCAGATGCACCGCGACCAGCCGCTGCACGCCGACGAAGAGTACAACCAGGCGTTCCTCTATCTGCTCACCGACCAGATGGGGGCCTTGCGCGTCGTCGGCCGGGAGACCGGCACCCGGCAGGAGAACACCGGGATCATCAACGACTTCGGCCGGAAGATCGACCTGCTCGAGGAGCGCTACATCGCCGGTGAACCCCTGGGCACTGACGTGCACATCCGCCGCGGGGACGGCAGCGAGTTCACCTACGACGGACGCACCGCACCGCGACGCAGCTGATCAGGAGCCCTTGCGCAGCACCGCGAAGAACATCGCGTCGGTGCCGTGGCGGTGGGGCCACATCTGGACGCTCTTGTGGGTGCCGACGTCCTCCATCGGGGCTACGAGACCGTGCGCGTCCAGCTCCACGGCCCCGAGCTCGGCGACGGCCCGGTCCACGATGGAGCGGGTCTCGCGCAGGTCCGGCGAACACGTCGAGTAGACGACGACACCGCCGGGGCGCACGAGCTCGAGCGCGGAGGCCAGGAGCTCGAACTGCAGCGGGGCCAGCCCGTCAATGTCGGACTCGGCCTTGCGCCAGCGGGCCTCCGGGCGGCGGCGCAGCGCGCCGAGGCCGGAGCAGGGGGCGTCGACAAGCACGCGGTCGTAGCCGGGATTGAGACCCGGGTTGCGGCCGTCGGCGACGTGCACCTTCACGGGCAGGCCCCGGGTGGTCTGCTCCACGAGCCTGGCACGGTGCGAGGAGACCTCGACGGCGTCGACGTGCGCGCCGTCGATGCGCGCGAGAGCACCCATGATCGCCGCCTTGCCGCCGGGGCCGGCGCACAGATCGAGCCACCGGCCGGAGTCCTCCCCCTCGACGGCGGCCTCGACGACGGCGCGCGCGATGAGCTGCGAGCCCTCGTCCTGGACGGCGGCCAGTCCCTCACGGACCGGCGCGAGGTCACCGGGGTCGCCGGATCCGAGGTGGACGGCGTACGGGGAATACTCACCCTCCTCACCACCGGTCATGAGGGCCAGTTCCTCGGCGCTGATCTCACCCGGACGGGCGACAAGGTGAACGATCGGACGCTCCGAGTCCGCACCGAGCGCCGCCTCCAGGTCACCGAGACCGAGGACCCGGGAGAAGGACTGCGCGATCCACTCAGGGTGCGCGTTGCGGAAGGCCGCGGCCGCGATCTCACCCGGCGGGGTGAGCCTCTCGATCCACTTCTCCGGCTTCGTCCGCGAGATCGTGCGCATGATGCCGTTGGCGAACCCCTTGGCCTTCTCATGGCCGGCGGCCTCCACCAGACGGACCGTGGTGTCCACAGCCGCGTGCGGCTCCACCCGCGTGTACAGCAGCTGGTAGGTGCCCAGCCGCAGCGCATCCAGCACCTCCGGCGCGATCTGGTCGAGTCCGCGCGAGGAACACTCCGCGATGACCGCATCCAGGACGCCCATGGTGCGCAGCGTGCCGTAGGTGATCTCCGTGGTGAACGCGGCATCCCGCTCCACGATCCGCCGCTCACGCAGCATGGGAGGAAGAATCAGGTTGGCGTAGGCGTCGTCCTCCCGGACTCGGGTGAGCACGTCATAGGCCAGCAGCCGCGGCTTGTCGACGCCCGCCGTGTTCCGCCTCTCCGGCCGACGGCGGCTCTGCTGGGGCGCGTCCTTCCGGGGGGCCTGCTTCTTCGGCGTCTGCTTCCTAGGCTCCTGGCCGGAGGACTTGGCACGGGACCGGAATCCACCACTCACTGGAAACTCACCTTCTCGTCGGACTGCAGGGCCGCGTTGCCGCGGGCCCAGTCGGCGGCGTTCATCATCTTCCTGCCGGGGGGCTGCGCCAGGCTGAGGGTCACGGCACCGGTGCCGGTGCCGACACTGACGGTGTTCTTGTCCACGTGGATCTCACCGGGGGCCAGTCCCTCCACATCAGCACCGAGGGTGACGGGGCCGATCTTGACGCGGTCGTCGAGAAGCATCGTCCACGCGCCGGGACCGGGGGTGTGGGCGCGGATGTGGCGGTCGACGGCGAAGTCCGGTTGGGTCCAGTCGATGCGCGCGTCCCCGGTGGTGATCTTCGGGGCGTAGGTCGCCTCTCCGACCTGCGGCTCCGCGACCAGGGCACCGGCCTCCAGGCCGTCCATCGTCGCGGCGAGCAGGTCCGCGCCCGAGTAGGCCAGGCGGGTGAGCAGATCATCGGCGGTGTCGGTGCCGCGGATCTCCTCGGTGACGGTGCCCAGGACGGGGCCGGTGTCCAGGCCTTCCTCGATACGGAAGGTGGCGGCACCGGTGATGTCGTCGCCCGCGCGGATCGCGGCCTGCACCGGGGCTGCACCCCGCCACGCCGGGAGCAGGGAGAAGTGGAGGTTGACCCAGCCGTGGGTCGGCAGGTCCAGCAGGTCCTTCGGCACGAGGTTGCCGTAGGCGACGACCGGGATCGCGTCGGGGGCGAGCTCGGTCAGGCGGGCGCGGATGGCGTCCCCGTCACCGGTGCCGGCCTTGAGGGTCGTCGGGGTGAGGACCTCGATGCCGTGCTCCTGGGCGAGGGCACTGACCGGGGACGGGTGGAAGGTGCGGCCACGGCCGCGGCGGGCGTCGGGGCGGGTGAGCACCGCGACGACCTCATGGTCGGTCGCGAGCAGCCGCTCGAGGGCGACAACTGCGGGCTCAGGAGTTCCGGCGAAGATCAGGCGCATGTGTTTCCTTTACTTGTTGAACCACTCGGAGGTGCGGATGCGGGCCATGGCGTCCTTGCGGAGCTCCGGCGTGAGCCGCCGGAGGAAGAGCACCCCGTCGAGGTGGTCCGTCTCGTGCTGGATGCAGCGCGCCATGAGGCCGGAGGCGACCATGGCGATCGGGTTGCCGTCGACGTCCTGCCCGGAGACCCGGACGGTCTCGTGGCGCTCGGTGTCGGCGGAGATGTCCGGGATGGACAGGCAGCCTTCCTGGCCGATCTGGGTCTCCTCCCCCATGGCCTCCCACACCGGGTTGATGATGTGGCCGCGCAGGCCGTCCTCGACGTGGCTGCAGTCGTAGACGAAGATCCGTCGGGTCAGGCCGATCTGGTTGGCGGCCAGGCCGACACCCCCCGCCTCATCCATCGTCTCGAGCATGTCCCCGACAAGGGTGCGCAGGCTGTCATCGAACTCGGTGACCTCGTCGGACCTGGTGGTCAGGACGGGATCACCGAAGAGGCGGATTTCACGGATTGTCATGGGTGACAGTCTACGTCCCGGGTCGCGGCGGTTGAATTCAGTGGCCTAGCCGATGTGCAGCGGATCCACCTGGATGCGCAGCGGCAGGTCCTCCTTGCGGCCCGCCTTCGCCACCACCGCCGCCCGCAGTGCCCGGCCCAGCGCGGCCCGCGGCCCGAGGGGAGCCCGCAGCAGGAGTCGTTGCGGCGGCCCGTACCGGCGCTCGTCATACTCCCCCGGCAGTGTCACTCCGGGCGGCAGGTCGACCGGACCGAGGACCTCCACTTCCGGCGGCAGGGTGAGCAGTTCGAGGAAGGTGTCCAGGGCGGCGTTCGCTCCGTCGACGGCGACCATGCGGACCGCCGGCGGGAAGCCTACATCGCGACGCTGTGCCAGCTCCCGGGCCGCCGCCCCGACCATGTCCCAGCGGATGAAGGACTGCACCACCGGCAGGCCCGCGTCGGCGACGACCACCACCTCCCCGCTCCGATAGGCGGGCGCCACCAGCGTCGCCGCCCCGCTCCACTTCGCCAGGGTGTCCTCCGTGGCGCGCAGATCCTGCCGGCCGAGCAGGGCCCAGGTGTCCAGCAGCACGGCTGCACCGTAGGCCCCGTCGCTCACGCGCGGTTCGGCCCCCGGCGTCGCGACGATCAGGGCCTTGTCCGCCGGGACCGTGTCGATGACGCGGTTGCCTCCCGAAGTGATCACCTTGACCTGGGGGAAGGCCCGTCCCAGTTCCTCGGCGGTGCGTTCCGCGCCGAGGACCACGGCCCGCAGGCGCGGGGAACCGCACTCGCCGCAGCGGTGGCGGGCATCCGGGGCCCCGCACCAGCGGCAGGTGGGCACTCCGCCGTGTTCTCCCCCACCGACCGGCAGGCCGAGGGGTCCGTTGCAGCGTCGGCAGCGGGCGGGGGTGCGGCAGGACCCGCAGGCGAGAGTCGGCACGTAGCCCTTGCGGGGCACCTGGACGAGGGCCGGTTCCCCGCGGTCCAGTGCCTCCCGTAGCGCCTCGAAGGCGCGCTTGGGCAGGCGGGCGGAGGCGGCGAGCGGGTCGCGTTCCAGCTCGAAGTCGGTGTCGGCGGAGGCGCGGATGAGCGGGGCGCGGCGGCGCACCGTGTCCCGGGAGGCCACCAGATCATGGGCCCAGCCCGACTCCACGAGCAGCTGCGTTTCCGCGGAGCGGGTGTGCCCGGCCAGGATGAGGGAGCACCCCTCCTGCGCGCTGCGGGTGGTCAGCACCTCCCGGGCGTGGACGTAGGGGGCACGTGGGTCGACGAGGTTGTCGTCGCCGTCGTGGAGGATGACGGCCAGCCGCAGGTCGTGTACCGGGGCGAAGGCCGCCGAACGGGTACCCACCACCAGCCGCCCCTGCCCGGCCAGCACCGAGAGGAACCGCCGGTAGCGGGCCTGCGGCCCCTGGGCTGCCGTGAGGACCGTGATCTGCTTCGCACCCACCAGCTTCCGCAGGGCTGCCTCGAGGGTGTCCACGTCCCGCTGATCCGGCACCACGATGAGGGCCCCGCCCCCGTCGAGGACCACCTTGACCGCCAGGGCGGCGAGCGCCTCCTCCCAGGAGTCCCCGGGGGTGATCTGCCAGGCGGCCCGCGCCGTGTGCCCGGCGAGGACCGCGTCGACGAAGGACTGTCCGAAGCCGTAGGAGGCCCACGCGGAGAGATCCGGCTCGCTCACCTCCCCGAGGTCCTCCCAGGGGATCGACACGTCCGTCTCTTCCGCGCGCGCGTGCCGGGTGGGCAGCGCCGCCCGGATGAGGTCGGAACGGTTACCGGCGTATCGTTCGGCCAGGGAGTCGATGAGCCGGGCGGTGCGCGGTGGGTAGACGATGTTCGGCGAGATGACCCGCTCAATCCAGTTCAGCCGACCCTCATGGTCGGTGTGTGCGCGACGTTCGAGGAGGACGGCGTCGACCAGCCGCCCGGCGAAGCGGATCCGCACACGCACCCCGGGCTGCGCCTCCTCGTCCATGTCGGAGGGCACCTGGTAGTCGAAGGGGCGGTCCAGGTGTGCCAGGCCCAGTAACGGAAGAACCCGCGCCACCGGCAGATGGTCTGCGGGGACGCGGGGAGTGGCCATGTCGGATACTCTAGCGGCCCAGCGCCGCCTTGAGTTCGTCCACCCGGTTCGTCTGCTCCCAGGGCAGATCGAGGTCGAGGCGGCCGAAGTGACCGTAGGCGGCGGTCTGCGCGTAGATGGGCCGTAGCAGGTCAAGCTCGCGGATGATGGCGGCGGGACGCAGGTCGAAGACCTTTTCGACGGCCCCCTGGATCTCCGCGTCACTGAGCCCGTCGGCGGCGGTGCCGAAGGACTCGACGTAGAGGCCGACCGGCTTCGCACGGCCGATGGCGTAGGCGACCTGCACCTCGACACGCTCGGCCAGACCGGCGGCGACGATGTTCTTGGCCACCCAGCGCATGGCGTACGCGGCGGAGCGGTCCACCTTGGACGGGTCCTTACCGGAGAAGGCGCCGCCGCCGTGGCGTGCCATGCCACCGTAGGTGTCGACGATGATCTTGCGGCCGGTCAGGCCGGCGTCGCCCATGGGGCCACCGAGGATGAAGGAACCCGACGGGTTGACCAGCAGGGTGAGCTCCTCATCGACCATGTCGGTGAGTCCGGCGTCGGTGATGACCCAGTCGAGGACGTGCTCGCGCAGCTGGTGGTGCAGCCAGTCCTGGGTGACCTCCGGGTCGTGCTGGGTGGAGATGACCACGGTGTCGAGGCGGACCGGGCGGTCATCGGAGTCGTAGGCGAAGGTGACCTGGGTCTTGCCGTCGGGGCGCAGGTGCGGGACGATGCCCTCCTTGCGTACCTGGGTGAGGCGCCGCGCCAGTCGGTGTGCCAGGGCGATGGGCAGCGGCATGAACTCGGGGGTCTCGTTGCTGGCGTAGCCGAACATGAGTCCCTGGTCACCGGCGCCGGCGCGGTCGTCGTCGTCGATCTCGGCACCGGAGCGCTCCTCGTGGGAGGAGTCGACGCCGTCGGCGATCTCCTGCGACTGTTCACCGATGGCGATGTTGACGCCGCAGGTGGTCCCGTCGAAACCGACCTCGGAGGAGATGAAGCCGATGTCCACGAGGGTCCGGCGCACGAGCTGCGGGATCTCGACGTAGCCGGTGGTGCGGACCTCGCCGACGACGTGGACCTGGCCGGTGGTCACGAGCGTCTCGACAGCCACGCGCGCGGCCGGGTCCTGCGCGAGCATGGCGTCGAGGATGGTGTCTGAGATGGCGTCGCAGATCTTGTCAGGATGCCCCTCGGTGACGGACTCGCTGGTGAAGAGGCGGATCGGGGCGGGCTTGTCGAAGGCCACCGTGGTGGTGGCGGGGTTCTCTGACACGGGTGGGTCCTTCTCACGGTGAAATAGATGATACGACTGAGCGTCCCGCCCAATATAGACCAAGCGGTCTAAAATCGTCAATTGCGCAGGTTGTCGACTGCGTTGAGGATCGCTGCCGCCACCACATGCTTGGAACCGTCGGGAACCTCGGTGACGGCCCCGTCGGCCGTGAGCAGCCACCCGCTGTTCCGGGTCCGGCCGAAGACCTTGCCCTCCCCCACCTCGTTGGCCATGAGCAGGTCACAGCCCTTCCGGACGAGTTTGGCCTGTGCGAACTCGAGCGCACCGGTCTGCTCATCACCGGTCTCCGCGGCGAAACCGACGATGGTGGTCCCCGCGGGGACGAGGCCGTCGCGGCGCTGCTGCACCGTTGTGGCGAGGATGTCCGGATTCTCCACCAGCTGCACGTTCATGAGTGCGTCGTCGTCGCTGCCCTTCTTCATCTTGGTGCCCGCCTGGTTGACCGGACGGTAGTCCGCGACGGCCGCCGCCATGATGATGACGTCCTGCTCCGGTGCCAGCTTCTCGACGACCGCCGCCATCTCCCGTGCGCTGGTCACCTTCTCGATGCGCGCGCCCGACGGTGTCGGCAGATCATCAGTGGCACCGGCTACGAGGGTCACCTCGGCACCCCGGTGCGCGGCGATCTCCGCCAGCGCGAAACCCTGCCGGCCCGAGGAGCGGTTCCCGAGGAAGCGCACCGGGTCCAGGTTCTCCTGCGTACCACCGGCCGTGATGAGGACCCTCCTCCCCGCCCAGTCCGGCGTGAGGTCCGCCCCGTCGAGGACCGCACGGGTGAGCTCGGCGATCTGGTCGGGCTCCGGCAGGCGCCCCGGGCCGGTGTCGGTACCGGTCAGACGACCGTGGGCAGGCTCGAGGACGATGACGCCGCGCTCGCGCAGGGTCCGCACATTGGCCTGCGTGGCAGCGTTCCACCACATCTCCGTGTGCATCGCCGGGACGACGATCACCGGACACGTCGCCACGAGCACCGTTGCGGTGAGCAGGTCATCGGCCCGCCCGGCCACCAGCCGTGCGATGACGTCCGCCGTCGCCGGGGCGATGACCACCGCATCCGCCTCCTGGCCGACGCGGACGTGCTGCACCTCATCGACCGCGTCGAACACGGTCGTCGACACCGGGTGCCCGCTCAGCGCCTCGAAGGTCGCCGCGCCGACGAAGTTGAGGGCGCTGGGGGTCGGGACCACCCGGACATCGTCCCCGGCCTCCTTGAGATCCCGCACCAGGTGGCAGGCCTTGTAGGCGGCGATTCCCCCGGACACTCCGACAACGATACGACGTGGCTGCTTCTGAGTCATGGGTCTGACTCTAGTCAAGCGGAGGCCCCGGGAGTGCGCCCACACCAGCAGACTGAGGGCTCCCCCACCTCCGGAACGACAACACCCCCTCCGCCACGGGTCGTGACTGAAGGGGGTGTGGAAGAGAGGGGTGCCTAGGCGCCTTCCTCGTGGTCCAGCAGACCCGCGTTGATCTCGCGCAGGGCGATGGACAGCGGCTTCTCGCCGGGCTCCGGGGTCACCAGAGGACCGATGAACTCGAAGACGCCCTCATCATGCTGCTGGTAGTAGCTGTTGATCTGGCGTGCCCGCTTGGCAGCGAAGATCGCCAGCGCGTACTTGGACGACACCTTGTCCAGCAGCTCATCGATCGGCGGGGCGGTGATGCCCTCCGGCTCGTCGTAGACGGCCGTGGAGATGGCTGAGTTGGACGTGTCGTTGTTCACGTTGGTCACGTACACCTTTTCTGGGTTGAGAGTTATAGCCTGCCGAGCAGAATATCACTGATGGCCTGGACAGCCTCATCCAGCTCTTCGTTGACCACGCGGGGCGAGGAAGATGGACTGTGCCTCCGGCATCATCTTCTTGACGTTACGGGCACCCTCCAGGTCAACCTCCACGAGGACGGGTCGCCCCTGTGCCAGTGCCTCCTGGACAGGAGCGGCGGGAGTGCCGGAGCGCTGGATGCCACCGTGGATGTCAGCCCACTCGAGCATCCGGCCGTTGTCGATGTTCTCCTGGAACTGGTCCGGGGAGACGAAGAAGTAGTCGATGCCGTGGACCTCACCGGGACGCGGAGCGCGGGTGGTCATCGACACGCTGAAGTACAGGCGGGCGACGTCGCTGCGCAGGCGATGAACCACAGTGGACTTACCCACCGCGGAAGGACCGGCCAGGACAACCAGCCGACCCGCGGGGTTCTCGCCGGGCATATCTCTAGTCCTCGGAGAAGCCGAAGCGCTCCAGCAGGGCGCGACGCTGGCGGTCGCCGAGGCCACGGAGACGACGAGTCTGGGCGATCTCGAGCTGCTCCATGATCTCCTTGGCCTTGACCTTACCGACCTTCGGGAGGGCCTCGAGCAGAGCGGAGACCTTGGTCTTGCCGATGATCTCGTCCTCCTGAGCCTTGTCCAGGACCTCCTTGAGGTTCGTCTCTCCACGCTTGAGCTGCTCCTTGAGCTCCGCGCGTGCCTTGCGGGCCTCAGCGGCCTTTGCGAGGGCCGCCTTGCGCTGCTCGTCAGTCAACTGGGGAAGGGCCACGGGGTTTCCTCCGATTCAAATGGGCTGATAGTTCAAGTTGTCCGGGTACTTGCGTACCAGATCCCAGCGGCCTGTGATGTGTGGTCACACCACAGCTCGCTGACTCCGGACCAGTTTAGCACCGGCCCCGACGCCACCCCTGTGACATGCCCGTCCGGGCACATCAGCGGATCGCGATTTCTAAAGTACCAGGTCGCCACCCGGTCGTCCCAATAATCAGTGACCTGGGAATTCTGCGGCGGCGGCAACCACCGCGTCCCGCAGGTCCTCGATCCGGGGGCCGGCTCCCAGGACCGCGCGGGAGATGTTCGGGAAAGCGAGCTTCTCGACACCACGCGCGATCCGTGCCACGTCCTCCGCCGAGCCTCCCTGCGCCCCGACACCCGGCATGAGGACCGGGCCGTTGAGCGCGGACAGGTCGGGGGCCTGCGCAAGGGTGGCACCGACGACGACACCGATGTTTCCGGGTCCCTCGTGCACTGCATTAAGCGCGGCACACTCGTCGACCACCTGCTGGGCGATGGTCCGACCGTCCCGACCTGCATGGTTCTGCAGGACCACGGCCTCCGGGTTGGAGGTCGCGGCCAGCACGAACACTCCCCCGCCGGTGACCTCCGCCAGGTCGAGGATCGGGGCGAGCGCCCCGACGCCGAGGTACGGGGAGACGGTGACGGCGTCGGCACGCAGCGGAGAGTTCTCCCCCAGCCACGCGTCGGCGTAGCCGGCCATGGTGGAGCCGATGTCGCCGCGTTTGGCATCGGCCACGGTGAGGCAGCCGGCCTCGCGCAGCGCCGCCAGCGTGGCCTCCAGAACCTTGAAACCGGCGGAGCCGTAGCGCTCGTAGAACGCCACCTGAGGCTTGACCAGTGCCGCGGTGTCGGCGAACGCCTCCACACAGCGACGGCTGAATTCGGCCAGACCGACGACCGAGTCCTCCAGGCCCCACGCCTCCAGGAGAGAGGCGTGCGGGTCGATACCGACGCACAGGCGGCCGCGGGTGGCGGCGGCGTCGGAGAGCCGGGAACCGAAGGTCATCAGTGCTCGAGCTCCTGCAGGGCCAGGACGCTGAGATCGTCGGCGCGCAGCGCCTCGATGCCCTGGACGGCGGCGGTGATGCCCTGGACGGTGGTCACCAGCGGGACGCCGGCGCTGACGGCTGCGGCACGGATGTCGTAGCCGTCGTGGCGGGCACCGGCGGAACCGGCCGGAGTGTTGAGGATGAGGTCGATCTCACCGGCGAGGATGAGGTCCACGATGGACTGGCCCTCCGTGCCGCCGCGGACGTCAGAGGCCTTGAGCACGGTCTCACACTCGATGCCGTTGCGGCGCAGCATGGAGGCCGTGCCGGCGGTGGCCAGGAGGGTGAAGCCGAGGGAGGCCAGACGCTGGATCGGGAAGATCAGCGTGCGCTTGTCCCGGTTGGCGACGGACACGAAGATTCGGCCCTCGGTGGGCAGTTCGCCGAAGGCGGCGGCCTCGGCCTTGGCGAAGGCGGCGCCGAAGTTGTCGGCGAGGCCCATGACCTCACCGGTGGACTTCATCTCGGGGCTGAGCAGGGTGTCCAGCATGGAGCCGTCCTGCGTGCGGAAACGGTTGAACGGCAGCACGGCCTCCTTCACCGCGATCGGGTGGTCCAGCGGGAGGGATCCACCGTCGTAGTCGGTGGGGATCATTCCCTCCTCGCGCAGCTCGGCCAGGGTGGCGCCCATCATGATGCGGGAGGCGGCCTTGGCCAGGTGGACACCGGTGGCCTTGGACACGAACGGCACCGTGCGGGAGGCACGCGGGTTGGCCTCGATGACGTAGAGGATGTCGTCCTTGAGCGCGAACTGGACGTTCATCAGACCCTTGACGCCGATGCCGTGTGCCAGTGCGCGGGTCGACTCGCGGACCTTCTCGATGTCCTCCGGCCCCAGCGTCATCGGCGGGAGTGCACACGCGGAGTCACCGGAGTGGATACCGGCCTCCTCGATGTGCTCCATGACGCCGGCCAGGTAGACCTCCTCGCCGTCGCACAGGGCGTCGACGTCGATCTCGATGGCGGAGTCGAGGAAGCGGTCGACCAGGACCGGGTGGTCCGGGGACAGCTCGGTGGCGCGCTCGATGTAGTCGGCCAGGGATTCCTCGTCGTAGACGATCTCCATGCCGCGGCCACCCAGGACGTAGGACGGGCGGACCAGAACCGGGTAGCCGATGGAATCGGCCACCGTGCGGGCCTCCTCGAAGGAGGTGGCGGTGCCGAAGGCCGGGGCCGGCAGGGCCGCCTTACGCAGCACCTCACCGAACTCGCCGCGGTCCTCGGCCAGGTCGATGGCCTCGGGGGTGGTGCCCACGACGGGGACGCCGGCGTCGGCCAGTCGCTGGGCCAGGCCGAGCGGGGTCTGGCCGCCGAGCTGGACGATGACACCGGCGACGGTGCCGGACTGGGCCTCCGCGTGGTAGACCTCCAGGACGTCCTCGAAGGTCAGCGGCTCAAAGTAGAGACGGTCGGCGGTGTCGTAGTCGGTGGACACGGTCTCCGGGTTGCAGTTGACCATGACGGTCTCGTAGCCGATGCGGGACAGCTCGAGCGCGGCGTGGACACAGGAGTAGTCGAACTCGATGCCCTGTCCGATGCGGTTCGGGCCGGAGCCCAGGATGATGACCTTCTCCTTCTCGGTCTGCGGGGACACCTCCGACTCCGCGGAGGGGTCCAGCTCGTAGGCCGAGTAGTGGTACGGGGTCTGCGCCTCGAACTCGGCGGCACAGGTGTCGACGGTCTTGTACACCGGGCGGATGCCCAGGGACCAGCGCAGGCGGCGGACACCGTCCTCACCGGCGAACTCCGGGCGCAGGGCGGCGATCTGGGCGTCGGACAGGCCCAGGTACTTGGCCTCGCGGAGGAGGTCGGCGTCGAGGACGGGGGCGTCGAGAAGCTCCTGGCGGAAGTCCACCAGGGCCTTCATTTCGGCGAGGAACCACGGGTCGACGGAGGATGCCTCGTGGACCTGATCGACGGTGGCACCCAGACGCAGGGCGAGGTCGATGTCGTAGAGGCGGCCGTCAGTCGGGCGTCGGAGGTCCTCGAGGACCGCGTCGAGGTCGTTCGCGCGGTCTCCGGCGAAGGACTCGTCGTCGGTGGTCCAGAAGCCGTGCTGCTTCTGCTCCAGGGAGCGCATGACCTTGTTGAGGCCGGCGATGTAGTTGCGGCCGATACCCATGGCCTCACCGACGGACTTCATGGTGGTGGTGAGGGTGTCCTCAGCGCCCGGGAACTTCTCGAAGGCGAAGCGCGGGGCCTTGACGATCACGTAGTCGAGGGCAGGCTCGAAGGCGGCCGGGGTGACACCGGTGATGTCGTTGGTGATCTCGTCGAGGGTGTAGCCGATGGCCAGCTTGGCGGCGATCTTGGCGATCGGGAAGCCGGTCGCCTTCGACGCGAGCGCGGAGGAGCGCGACACGCGCGGGTTCATCTCGATGGTGATGCAACGGCCGTCAGCCGGGTTGATGGCGAACTGGATGTTGCAGCCGCCGGTGTCGACGCCGACCTCGCGGATGATGGCGATGCCCAGGTCACGCAGCTCCTGGTACTCGCGGTCGGTGAGGGTCAGGGCCGGGGCGACGGTCACCGAGTCACCGGTGTGCACGCCCATGGCGTCGACGTTCTCGATCGACGCGACAGCAATGACGTTGTCATTGGAGTCACGGACGAGCTCGAGCTCGAACTCCTTCCAGCCGAGGATGGACTCCTCGATGAGGACGTTGGCCTCCGGGGAGGCAGCCAGACCGCCACCGGCGATGCGCTCGAGGTCCTCCTCGTTGTACGCCAGGCCGGAGCCCAGGCCACCCATGGTGAAGGACGGACGGACGACGACCGGCAGACCCAGCTCGGCGACGGTCTCGTGGACCTCCTCCATGTTGTGGCAGACGCGGGAGCGGGCGGACTCGCCGCCGACGGACGCGACGATGTCCTTGAACATCTGACGGTCCTCGCCGCGCTGGATGGCGGGGATGTCGGCGCCGATGAGCTCGACGTTGTACTTCTTCAGGCTGCCGCGGCGGTCCAGCTGGATGGCGGCGTTGAGGGCGGTCTGACCGCCGAGGGTGGCCAGGACGGCGTCGATCGGGTGGCCCTGCTCGATCTCCTTCTCGAAGATCTTCTCGATGTACTCGGGCTCGATCGGCTCGACGTAGGTGTGGTCGGCGAACTCCGGGTCCGTCATGATGGTCGCCGGGTTCGAGTTGATGAGGGTGACCCGCAGGCCCTCCTCCTTGAGGACCCGGCAGGCCTGGGTGCCGGAGTAGTCGAACTCACAGGCCTGGCCGATGACGATCGGGCCGGAGCCGATGACCAGGACGTGCTTGATGTCTGTGCGCTTGGGCATTGTTTTCCTTAAACTCCTGGTTTCTTTACTTCTCGACGCCTGCGTGGCCCGTGGAACCATCCATCAGCTCGATGAACTGGTCGAACAGCGGGTTCGCGTCGCGGGGGCCGGCAGCGGACTCCGGGTGGAACTGGACGGAGAAGGCGCGGCCGTCAGCCAGCGCGACGCCCTCGACGGTGTTGTCGTTGAGGCACACGTGGGTGACGCGGGCCGGACCGAAGTCGGTCTCGAAGGTCTCCCCCTCCGGCGCCGCGAGGGCGAAGCCGTGGTTCTGGGAGGTGATGTCGATCCTGCCGGTGGCGAGGTTCCTGACCGGCACGTTGATGCCGCGGTGGCCGAACTTCAGCTTGTAGGTGTCCAGGCCGAGGGCGCGGCCCAGGATCTGGTTGCCGAGGCAGATGCCGAACAGCGGCAGACCGGCCTCGATGATCTCGCGGGTGGTGGCGACCATCGCGTCGGCGGTGGCCGGGTCACCGGGGCCGTTGGACAGGAAGACGCCGTCCGGGGAGTACTGCGCCAGGTCGGCGAACGGGGTGGAGGCGGGGACGACGACGGTGCGGATACCGCGCTTCGCGAACTGTGCCGGGGTCGTGGACTTCACACCCAGGTCATAGGCGACGACGGTGTACCGGGTCTCGCCCTCGGCCGGGACCTCGTAGACCTCGTTGGTGGAGACCTCGTCGGTGAGGTCTGCGCCCTGCATGGACGGCTGGGCCTTGACCTCGGCGATGAGGGCCTCGACCGGGCGGTCAGCATTCTCGCCGGTGAAGATGCCGGCTGCCTGGGCACCGTTGTCACGCAGGTGCCGGACCAGTGCACGGGTGTCGACGCCGCGGATGCCCACCAGGCCCTGCTCCGCCATCTCCTCGGGCAGGCTGCGCTGCGCACGCCAGTTGGAGACGCGGTGCGCGAGGTCGCGGATGACCAGACCGGCGGCCCAGATGCGGCCGTCGCGGGATTCGTTGTCCTCGTCGTTCCAGCCGGTGTTGCCGATCTGAGGGGCGGTGGCCACCATGATCTGGCGGTGGAAGGAGGGGTCTGTGAGGGTCTCCTGGTAGCCGGTCATGGCGGTGGTGAACACGGCCTCGCCGAGGGCCTTGCCGGGGGCGCCGAAGCTGTAGCCGCGGAAGGTGCGGCCGTCGGCCAGCACGAGCACGGCCGGGATACGGGTGTGGGTGGAGGACGTCAAGGCGTCACCTTTCGCAGTGTGGACAGTGTTGTCGGTGGTGTTCATGGCTGGTTACTTCTCCTCGCGCGGCTCGGCGGGGACTCCGTCGATGCAGGTCAGGCGGCCACGGAGCATCGTGGTGGTGACCTTGGCGGAGAAGTCCATGCCCTCGTAGGGGGTGTTCTCCGCCTTGGAGGCCATGTCGGCGCCGCGGGCGGTCCAGGTGCCGCCCGGGTCGACGATGGTGAGGTTCGCCGGCTCGCCGACCGCTATGGGTCGGCCGTGGCCCGGCAGGCGGACGATCTCGGCGGGACGCTCGCTCATGACCCTGGCGACCCAGCGCCAGTCGGCGCGGCCGGTGGCGACGAAGAGCTCGGCGATGATCGCCAGGGAGGTCTCCAGACCGAGCATGCCCGGCTTGGCGTACTCGAACTCCACGCACTTCTCCTCGGAGCCGTGCGGGGCGTGGTCTGTGGCGACGCAGTCGATGGTGCCGTCGAGAAGCGCATCCCGCAGTGCGAGGGTGTCGTGCTCCTCGCGCAGCGGCGGGTTGACGCGGTACTGGCCGTCGTAGGTGTGCAGCTTCTCGTCGGTGAGCAGCAGGTGGTGCGGGGTTACCTCGGCGGTCATCGGGATGCCCTGGCTCTTGGCCCACTTGACCAGCTCGACGGAGCCGGTGGTGGAGGCGTGGCACACGTGGACCCGGTTGCCGTAGTCGCGGGCGAGCAGTGCGTCGCGGGCGACAATGGACTCCTCGGCGGCGCGCGGCCAGCCCCTCAGGCCCAGCTTCGCGGCGGTCTCACCCTCGTGCGCGACGGCGCCCTGGGTCAGACGCGGCTCCTCGGCGTGCTGGGCGAGCAGGACGTCCTGGCCCTTGGCGTACTCGAGGGCGCGGCGCATGATCTGCGGGTCGTCGACGCACTTGCCGTCGTCGGAGAACATGCGCACGCGGGCCTGGGAGTTGGCCATCATGCCGAACTCCGTGAGTTCCTTGCCGCCCAGGTCCTTGGTGATGGAACCGATCGGGTGCACGTCGCAGATCGCGGCGTGCTGGCCCTTGAGCCACACGGACTCGGCGATGACCGGCTGGTCCATGACCGGCATCGTGTTGGCCATGGTGAACACGGCGGTGAAACCGCCCTTGGCGGCGGCCTGGGAACCGGTGATGATGGTCTCGGTGTCCTCGCGGCCCGGCTCACGCAGGTGGACGTGGATGTCCACCAGGCCCGGCAGCAGAACGTGGCCCTGACCGTCGACGGTGCGGTCGGCCTCCGCATCCCGGTCGGCGTCGAGGGAGACGATGACGCCGTCCTCGATGAGGACGGTGACGGGGTCACCCTCGCCGTAGAGGCGGACGTCGACGAGCTTGAGCGTGCCGGCCTCGGCAGGAGCCAGCGGACCGGTGGTGGGGAAATCAACGTTGGTCATGTGAACTCCTAGATTCCGGACGGACCGTCGGTGGCGAGGAGGGTGAACAGGACTGCCATGCGCAGATGCACACCGTTGTTGACCTGCTGCAGCACAGCGGCGTTGTCGTAGTCCGCGACGGCGTGGTTGATCTCCATGCCACGCAGCATCGGACCCGGGTGCATGATGATCGCCCCCTCCTTCATTTTCGCCGCGCGGGCCTTCGACAGGCCGTAGAGGGTGGCGTACTCACGGTGCGAGGGGAAGAAACCACCGAGCATGCGCTCCTGCTGGACACGCAGCATCATGACGACGTCGGCGTCCGGGATCTCCTCGTCGAAGTCGCGGGCCACGCGCACCGGCCAGTTCTCCACGCCGTAGGGCAGGAGGGTCGGCGGGGCGACGAGGACGACCTCCGCGCCGAGGGTCGACAGCAGGTCGACGTTCGAGCGGACGACGCGGGAGTGCAGGATGTCGCCGACGATGAGGACGCGCCTGCCCTCGATGTCTCCGATGCGCTGGCGCATGGTCACCGCGTCGAGGAGCGCCTGCGTGGGGTGCTGGTGCGAGCCGTCTCCGGCGTTGATGACGGAGGTGTTGTAGCCGGCCTCGCTGACCCAGTCTGCGACCAGCTGCGCGGCGCCCGAGGAGGGGTGGCGCATGACGATGGCGTCGGCGCCGATCGAGGCGAGAGTCAAGGCGGTGTCCTTGAGGGACTCGCCCTTCTTCACTGACGAGGAGGACGCGGACAGGTTGATCACGTCGGCGCTCATCCATTTGCCCGCCGTCTCGAAGGAGGAGCGGGTGCGGGTGGAGTTCTCGTAGAAGAGGGAGTAGATCGTGCGGCCGCGCAGGGTCGGCAGCTTCTTGATCTCCCGTCCTTCCAGGGCCTCACGGAAACGGTCGGCCTCGTCCATGAGTCCGAGGATCTCATTGCTGTCCAGATCGGAGATGGAGAGCAGGTGCTTCATCAGTTGTTCCCCCGGGTGTCGGGCTTGGTCAGGATGACAGCGTCGCGGCCGTCGATCGCCTCGAGGAGGACGGCGACGTCCTCGGAGCGGGAGGTCGGCAGGTTCTTGCCGACATAGTCGGCGCGGATCGGCAGCTGACGGTGACCCCGGTCAACGAGGACCGCAAGCTGAATGTTCTCCGGGCGGCCGACGTCACGCAGCGCGTCCAGGGCGGCGCGGATGGTGCGGCCGGAGTACAGCACGTCGTCGACGAGGATGACCGTGGTGCCGTCGATGCCGCCGGCCGGGATGGTGGTGGGCTTCAGCGCGCGATGCGGCTTGTTGCGCAGGTCATCACGGTAGAGGGTGATGTCGAGGGCGCCGACGGGCACCGCCACGTCCACGAACTCCTCGATCTTGGCTGCCAGCCTGTCGGCCAGGGGCACTCCCCCCGACGGGATACCCAGCAGCATGACTCGACCGGCCTCCGGGGAGTCCAGGGCCGTTTTCTCAATGATCTGGTGCGCGATGCGTGCAACAGTGCGGGCGACATCATCGGAGCCGAGCAGCTCCACTGTGGTCGCGCCATCAGTGCGTTCACTCATCGTGACCTCCTTCCCCGCCTCTCTGTGCGGAACTTAAAGGATGTCGGACAAAGACAAACTGTGTCCTTGGGTGTCTATGCTTGAAGACTGCAGCCGATACTATCATCCCCGCGGCCCCCGGCCCGTCGACGAGAGGGACAACCCACCGTGAGTCTGACCACAAGCCACGTAGTTCCCGCGCCCCGCGAGCAAGTGTGGGAGTGGCACACCCGCCCCGGCGCACTCGTCCGCCTGACGCCGCCCTTCCTGCCCTTCATCCCGATGAAGCAGGCCGACAAGCTCTCCGACGGCACCACCATCTTCGGTCTACCGGCGGGCCTGAAGTGGGTGTCCCGCCACGACCTGTCGAACTACCGCCGTGGCCACCGCTTCACCGACGTGTGCATCAACGCCCCCGTGAAGAATCTGGCCAACTGGCGCCACGTCCACGACTTCGCCGACCACGAGGACGGCACCCTGGTCACCGACACCGTGACCACCCGCCTGCCGGCCACTACGATGACCTCGTTCTTCGCCTACCGGCAGCAGCAGCTGATCAATGACTTCCTCTTCCTCGAGCGCGTCGCCCACCTGCAACCGGAGAAGCCGCTGACCATCGCCATGACCGGCTCCCGGGGCCTGGTCGGCCGGGCCCTCATGGCCCAGCTGGGCACCGCCGGACACAAGGTCATCCAGCTGGTGCGCCGCAACCCCAAGCCCGACCAGCGGCTGTGGGACTCCTTCTCCCCCGCCCCGGACCTGCTCGACGGCATCGATGTCCTCGTCCACCTCGCCGGCGAGCCGATCTTCGGCCGCTTCAGCGCCGGCCACAAGCAGGCCATCCGCGACTCCCGTGTCACCCCGACCAACCGCCTGGCACGTCTCGTCGCCGAGTCCCCTTCGGTGCACACCATGATCGCCGCCTCGGCGGTCGGCTACTACGGCTCCGACCGGGGCGACGAGGTGCTCACCGAGTCCGCGGGCTGTTCTCCACCGGTCTGGGTGGCAGCTTCGGCGACGGTCAGATCTGGTTCCCGTGGATCTCCCTCGACGACGCCACCGACATCCTGTTCCGTGGAGCCCTCGACGCCGCCTGGTCCGGCCCCGTCAACGCGGTCTCCCCCACGGAGACCCTCAACAAGGACCTCACCGCCGCCCTGTCCAGGGAGCTGCGCCGCCCCGCCTTCATCCCCATCCCCTCCTTCGGTCCGGCGATCATCCTCGGCCGCGAGGGTGCCCAGGAGCTCGCGCTGGCCAACCAGCGGGTCGTGCCGCAGAGGCTTCTCGACGCCGACCACACCTTCCGCTACCCCGCCCTCGACCGGGCGCTCGCCCACGAGCTGGGGGGAGAGTCGCTGTGTGACGCCGTCCGGGAGCTGGATGCGGCGGACGTCGACAAGCAGCTAGGGTTGGACGGGTGACTTCTGCACCTCAATCCCCTATTCCTGACACCCCGGTGTCCCCGGTCACCCCGGAACGGATCTCCGAGCTCCTCGACGCGGAGGGCCTCCAGCACCGCCTCGAATCCGCCCCCGTGGGAGCCAGCGAGACGCCGACGACCATCGTGCGCACCGGTTTCCTCAACACCGCCATCGCCATCAGTATCGACGGCGACCAGCTCGTGTGCGACTCCATGTGGCGCGGCGAGGCGTCCAAGGACGACGCCCCGAAGGTTCTCGGACTGGTCAACGAGTGGAACCAGACCCAGTACATGCCGACCCTGCGCTTCTTCGAGAACTCCGCCGGTGCCGGCCACCTGACCATCAGCGCCCTGCGCCAGATCAACATTGAACACGGCCTGAGCCGCAACCAGATCGGCGCGTTCATCATGTCCACCTTCGACGGCGTCCTGCGCGCCTACGAGTGGGTCGAGGGCCAGCTCCCGGAGCTGGTCACCTGGGAGGATAAGCACGCCAATGACTAACCTCAGCCCCGTCACCATCGAGCGCATCATCGAGGCCATGCGCGGCTTCGACGTCGAGCTGGAGAAGGTCGGAGATGACTCCGGCGTGGCCTCCGCGAACCTCAACGACATCCCCGTCACCTTCGCCGTGCTCGGCTCGGTGTTCATCGTGCGGGCGGACGTCGTCACGGACCAGACGCTCAATGCCGCCGACCCGACTCTCTATCTCGCCGCCAACCAGGTGAACTCGATCTCCTTCGGTGCGCGCGCCACCATCGTGGACCGCACCGAGAATCTCATCGTCCGCACCGAGCGTGACGTGCCGATCGCGGCCGGCATGAACGACGCACAGCTCGCCGCCTCCGTGCGCGGGGCCGTCGACGCGGTTCTCTCCGCCCAGGACGCCATCACGGTTACTGCGGGAGACCTTGCCGAGCTACGCAAGCAGGTCGAGGCGGAGCTCGACGCAGCCGAAGAGAAGTAGAACCGCCCACCGGGCCCTGAGGGGGTACCACCCACACCGTATACGCCCCTCAGTACAGGTTCCGGGGCCGTTCCGGTCCCGGGGTCGTTCCCCGCATTGTCACCCACGCCACCGGAGTCACCGAGATCCCGGAGAAGCCGAAGCGCGTCGTCGTCCTCGACCTCGGCATCACGCCGATCGGCACGGTGATCACCCAGGGTGCCACTCCGGTGCCCAGGTGCCTCGCGGACCGGGTCCATGAGTTGCCACCACCGGCATCCTCAACGACTACGCCGACCAGCCCGCCTCCGGCCACGCCCAGCGTGTCGACGACGATGTCCGGTTCCTCGGACTCGGCCCGATCGGCACCCGCGAGATCGTCGACGAGCTGGCCATCTGTCTGTCCGCCTCCTAGGACTTCTGTGCCCGCTCCAGCTCCAGCTCCACGTTGAAGTCGGCCGGTGGCCAGGACAGGTCCAGGGAGCGCAGCGCATCCAGCATGAGGTACTTCACCGCCATGCGGGCGTACTTCTTGTTGTCGCCCGGGATGCAGTACCACGGCGCGAAGTCGGTGGACGTGCGCTTCATGGCCACCTCATAGGCCTCCTGGTACTCATCCCAGAGCTCCCGCTCGTCGAGATCACCCGGGTTGTACTTCCAGTACTTCTCGGGGTTCTCGAGGCGCTCCAGCAGGTTCTCCTTCTGGAAGTCCCTGGAGATGTGGAGCATGACCTTGACGATCCGCACGTTGCGGGCGGCCATCTCACGTTCAAAATCGATGATCGCGCCGTAGCGGCGCTCGATCTCCTCCGGCGGGGCCATCTGGCGCACACGCTGGATGAGCACATCCTCATAGTGGGAGCGGTCGAACACCGCGATCTGGCCGACGGCCGGCTCGTGCGGACGGACACGCCAGAGGAAGTCGTGCTGACGTTCCTCCGCGGTCGGCGCCCCGAACGCCCTGATCTTCAGGGCCTGCGGGTCAAAGGCCCGGAACACGTGGCGGATAACACCGCCCTTACCTGCGGTATCCATCCCCTGCAGGATGAGCAGCACGCCACCGGTGCCCGGCATCTTCGACCGGCCGTTGGCGTACAGCATCTCCTGGAGCTCATCGAGCTCGTCATCGTGCTCGTGGAACTCGCGTTCCCAGTCCTTCTTGTCCCACTCGAACCCGGGGGTCGAGGTGGGATCGACGTCGGCCAGCCGGAAATCCGGGCCGACGCGGTGGCACAGGGCTTCATCCATCGTGAACTTATCCATGTCCACGATGGTAGTGAAAACCCTTCCTCCTAGGCGTCGGAGGAATCCTCTGAACGGGTCGGGCCGGGGCCCGGGTCGGCGGCCGAGGCGGGACGTGGCTCGGCGTCGACGGTGGGATCCTCCGGGGTGAACTGCGGATCCGACTCGGGGTCAGACACGGGCTCCGCGAAGGGGCTCAGCGCGGATCCGGCCTGGACGACGTCGTCCAGCACCGCGTGGATGTACGGGGCCGCGACATCGGAGCCGTACTGGGCGGCCAGCTCGACGCCCTCGACGACGGCGGTGGCTCCGTCGACCTCGGGGTTGAACAGGATCTCCCAGACGCCGACGCGCAGGATGGCGCGGTCGACGGCGGGCAGACGGTTCAGCTCCCACGTCTCGGAGAGGTACCGTTCGATGGTCTCGTCGATGGTGTCGAGCTGTTCGGCGGTCCCGGTGACGATGTCGCGGGTGTAGGAGGCGATGGGGGCGACACCGTGCGCGTCGACGCGTGACAGTTCGGTGCGGTCCTCCACGACAGCGACAGGGTCGATGTCGCGGGCCTCCGCCTCGAAGAGGATGTCGACGGCGCGGCGGCGGGCGCGGTAGCGCGCTCCGTGACGGCGCCAGTTACGGTCGTCGCCCTCGCGTTCCTCACCGGCGCGGTCGGCCGGCTGGTTCTGGGTGTCGCTCAAGTCCGTGGCCTACGCGTTGACACGGGAGAGGTACTCACCCGTGCGGGTGTCGACCTTGACGACGTTACCGGTCTCCAGGAACAGGGGAACCTGGATCTCGGCACCGGACTCCAGGGTGGCCGGCTTGGTGCCGCCGGTGGAGCGGTCACCCTGCAGGCCCGGCTCGGTGTGGGTGATGGCGAGGTCGACGGAGATCGGCAGCTCAGCGAAAAGCGGCTCCCCCTCGTGGAAGGAGACCTGGACCTGCATGTTCTCCAGCAGGAACTGGGCGGCGTCGCCGAACTTGTCCTCGGACAGCTCCACCTGCTCGTAGTTCTTGTCGTCCATGACGACGTAGGAGCTGCCGTCGTTGTAGAGGTAGGTCATGTCACGACGGTCGACGGTGGCGGTCTCGACCTTGACGCCGGCGTTCCAGGTCTTGTCGACGTTCTTGCCCGTGAGGACGTCCTTGAGCTTGGTACGCACGAAGGCGGGGCCCTTGCCCGGCTTCACGTGCTGGAACTCGACGATCTGCTGGAGCTTTCCATCGACCTTGAGCACAAGGCCGTTCTTGAAATCAGCGGTGGATGCCACGAAGTGTCTCCCTCGTAATGGTTGTCCCGGTTAAATGACCTAATCAGACTACACCACGCGCAGGTCCTTACTGGCCGGGGTGATGATGCGGGCCGGTCCCTGGGTGATGAGGATCGTGTCCTCGATGCGCACGCCGCCCCGACCCGGGACGTAGATGCCCGGCTCGATGGTGAGCGTCATGTGCTCGGCCAGGGTGCCTTCGCCGGTCTGGGAGGCCCACGGCCCCTCGTGGACCTCGAGGCCGATGCCGTGGCCGGTGGAGTGGACGAAGTACTCGCCGTAACCGGCCTCCTCGATGACGGAGCGGGCGGCGGCGTCGACGTCGACGAGGCGGGTGCCCGGGGTCGCGGCCTCGATACCGGCCTGCTGGGCACGGAGGACGATGTCGTAGACCTCACGGGCGAAGTCGTCGGCCTCGCCCATGACGAGGGTGCGGGTCATGTCGGAGTTGAAGCCGCGGGAGTGGGCGCCGAAGTCGATGATGACCAGGTCACCGCGGCGCACGATGCGGTCACCGGCGGTGTGGTGCGGCCTCGCGGAGTGCGGGCCGGAAGCGACGATGGTGTCGAAGCTGGGGCGCTCCGCACCGAGGCGGCGCATGCGGTGCTCGAGATCGGCGGCGATGTCGCGCTCACTGCGGCCGATGGCCAGCTCGCCGGCGGCGATGAGTTCGTCGAAGGCCTGGGAGGCGAGCTCTGCGACCTCCACGAGACGCAGGCGCTCGGTGTTGTCCTTGGTGAGGCGGATCTCCTCGATGACGCCGGTGACCGGCACCAGGGTCACGTCCTCATTGCAGGCCTCCTGGAAACGCTCCAGCTCGGCGACGGTGACGTGGGAGGCCTCGAAGCCGACGCGGCGCGGCCCCTTGACACGGCGTATCAGGGCGAGGGCGGACTGACGCTCGATGACAGCCTCGATGTCCGGGACCTCCTCAGCGATCTGCGTGGCGTACCGGCCGTCGGTGCTGATCTCCGCGGTGAGGTCCTTCGACAGGACCAGTGCACCCTGGGAGCCGGAGAAACCGGAGAGGTACCGGACGTGGTTGAGGTTCGTCACCAGCATCTCGTCGATACGCATGCCGGCCAGCCTGGCGGAGAGTGCGCGTCGTCGGGTGAGGAATCGGGTGTCCGCGTATGCCATATGGCCCTCCTGCAGGATCGTGGGTCTTCTTCCCCCACAACACTAGCCTTTTGCGAGGGCCTCCAGAGCAAGCACGTATCCGTGCGTGCCGAGCCCGGCGATCACGCCCCTGGCAATCGCGGAGAGATACGAGTGCTGACGGAACGGCTCCCGGGCGTGCACGTTGGAGATGTGCACCTCGATGAATCCCGCACCGTCGGCGACCTCCGCCAGGGCGTCACGCAGCGCGACGGAGGTGTGGGTGAACCCACCCGGGTTGATGATCACGGGCCAGCCGGCGTCAGCGGCCTCGTGCACCCAGTCGATGAGGTCGCCCTCGTGATTGGACTGCCGGCAGTCGACGTGGACGCCGAGCTCGGCGGCACGCTCCCGGACCTGCTTCTCGACGTCCGCCAACGTCGTCGAACCGTAGACCTCCGGCTGCCGCCTGCCCAGACGGTTGAGATTGGGGCCGTTGAGGACGAGAACCTGCACGGCACTACTCCCCGGCTACTGCGGCGTAGGCTGCCTCGAGCTCGTCCGTCGACGGACCCTCGAGGCGGGTGGTCTCCCCGACGCCGGTGAGCGCGACGAAACGGATGTGGCCGTCACGGTTCTTCTTGTCGCGGGTCATCGCGGCGTAGAGGTCACCGAAGTGGCCGGCCGGGTAGGTGGTCGGCAGGCCGATCGACTGCAGGATCCGCTCGTGACGGGCGACCAGATCGGCGTCGATGAGGCCACGCGCGTGGGAGAGCTGGGCAATGAACATCATGCCGACGGCGACGGCGTGGCCGTGGCGCCACCGGTAGTTCTCCCGCAGCTCGACGGCGTGGCCGAAGGTGTGGCCGTAGTTGAGGATCTCGCGCAGGCCGGACTCCTTGAGGTCCTCGCCCACGACGTTCGCCTTGACCTGCACGGACCGGGCGATGAGCTCGGGCAGGTGGCCGTCGGCACGCAGGCAGGCGACAGGGTCGTCTTCGTAGCGCTCGAGGATGACCGGGTCGGCGATGAAGCCGGTCTTGATGATCTCCGCGGAACCCGCGATGAGCTCGTCCATCGGCAGGGTGGCCAGTCGGTCGAGGTCGATGAACACGGCGGTCGGCTCGTGGAACGCCCCGACGAGGTTCTTGCCGGCTGCGGTGTTGATGCCGGTCTTGCCGCCGACGGCGGCATCAACCATGGCCAACAGAGTGGTCGGCACCTGGATGACCCGGATGCCGCGCATCCAGGAGGCCGCGACGTAGCCGGCGAGATCGGTGACGGCTCCGCCACCGAGGCCGACGATGGCGTCACCGCGGCCGAAGGCCTCCTCCCCCAGACGGTCCCACAGGGCACCGGCGACCGCGAGGGTCTTGCCCTCCTCCGCGTCGGGCACCTCTACGAGGATGGTCTCCAGACCACGCTCCGTGAGGGCCGTGCCGAGCTTCTCGGCGGGGTCCACCAGGGTCGGCTGATGGATGACCATGACCTTGGCGGCACCTGTGGCGGCGGCGCGGTCAGCGACGGCGGCGTCGAGGTCGTGGTCGATGGTGACCTCGTAGGGGGAGGGTCCGTTGACATTGATGATCGTCACGTGAGAAGTCCTTACTGCTGCGGGCGTCTACAGGGTGTCGAGGAAACCGAGGATGTCGGCGACGGACTGCTGCGGGGCCCGTCCGTCGGTACGGACCCGGAAGTCCGCCACCTCATGGTAGAGCGGCGCACGCTGTTCCAGCAGCTGGCGGTAGTGCGCAGCGGGGTCGTCGGAAGCGAGGACCGGGCGGGTGGCCTCATGTGAGGTGCGGCGCACGCCCTCCTCGGCCGAGACGTCGATCCACACGACGCAGTGTCCGGCGAGGAGCTCACGGGTGGAGTCGGTGAGCACAGCTCCCCCGCCGAGGCTGACGACACCACCGGTGGTGGTCAGCGCGTGCGCGACGTGGCGGGCCTCGAGCTCACGGAAGGCGGGCTCCCCGAGGTCGCTGAAGACGTCACCGCAGGAACGCCCGGTCTCCTCCTCGATGAGCTGGTCGGAATCGACCAGTGGGAGAGACAGGGCACGGGCCAGACGTCGTCCGATGGTCGACTTGCCGGCACCGGGCGGGCCGACGAGGACGACCTTCGGGCGGGTGTGACACACGGAGGTTCTGAGCTCGGGGGTGATCTCCGGGGTGGTCACCTAGGCCTCCCCGTCGTCCTGGAAACAGAGACGCTCAGCGACATACGCCTGGTACGCCTCGATGTTGCGGCGGGTCTCTGCCAGGGAGTCACCACCGAACTTCTGCAGCACGGCGCGGGCGAGTACGAGGGCGACCATGGCCTCGGCGACAACGCCTGCGGCCGGGACGGCACAGACGTCGGAACGCTGGTGGATGCCGGTTGCGGCGGAACCATCGGCCATGTCGACGGTCTTCAGCGCACGCGGGACAGTGGAGATCGGCTTCATCGCCGCGCGGACCCGGAGGGTCTGACCGTTGGTCATGCCGCCCTCGAGGCCGCCGGCGCGGTTGGTGAGGCGGTCGACGCCACCCCCGGTGCGCACCATCTCGTCGTGGGCTTCGCTGCCACGGCGGCGGGCCTCCTCGAAGCCGTCACCGACCTCGACGCCCTTGATGGCCTGGATGCCCATGAGGGCGGCGGCCAGCTGCGCGTCGAGACGATCGTCGCCGGAGACGTGCGAGCCCAGGCCGATGGGCAGACCCTCGACCACGACCTCGACGATGCCGCCGAGGGTGTCGCCGGACTTCTTGGCGGCCTCGATCTCGGCGATCATGGACTCCTCCGCAGCCTTGTCGAAGGCGCGCACCGGAGACTCGTCGATGGCCTCCAGATCAGCGAAGGTCGGCTCGGGTCCGGTGTAGGCCTCGGAACGGCCGATCGAGATGACGTGGCTGAGCACCTCTACCCCGAGGGTCTCGCGCAGGAAGTTGCGGGCGACAGTGGCGGCGGCGACGCGTGCGGCGGTCTCGCGGGCGGAGGAACGCTCGAGGATCGGGCGGGCCTCGTCATGGTCGTACTTGATCATGCCGGCGAAATCAGCGTGTCCCGGGCGCGGGCGGGTCAGCTTGGCGCCGCGGCCGGAGGTCATCGCTGCGGCGACTTCCGCGTCATCCATGTCGAGCGGGTCGGCGGACATGATGGTCGTCCACTTGGGCCACTCGGTGTTGCCGATCATGATCGCGATCGGGCTGCCGAGCGTCTTACCGTGACGGATGCCGGTGAGCAGGGTGAGTTCATCGGCCTCGAACTTCATTCGCGCACCACGGCCGTAGCCGAGACGACGCCGGGCGAGCTGCCAGGAGATCTCTTCCCGGGTCACAGAGACACCGGCGGGCATGTGTTCAAGCAGGGCAATCAGGGCCTGACCGTGGGATTCCCCTGCTGTAGTCCATCGAAGCATGCCGCCAGTATCTCATGAGGGGCCAGTCACACCGGTCATGACTCCCGAAACCACGGAAATCAGAGCCCCCATCAGCATCGACGGTCCGTGCGGCACCACCTCCGCCCGCGTGATCACGCCCCGCCCCACCGACACCGCTGACGCCGTCAGCACCGCGAGAATCACCGCCCCCACGCCGCCGGCCGCCGCGGCCAGCGTGCCCAGGCTCAGAGCGAGTTTCACGTCCCCGCCACCGATGCCCCGGCCGGGCAGGTGGAGTGCGGCCCAGGCCACTCCCCCGAGAGCGACAGCCGGTTCCGTGAGCGCGGCTCCCGCCAGGGCCCCGAGTGCCGCCGGCAGGGTGAGTCGGTCGGGCAGGCTGTGGCGGCGTTCGTCGACACACACCAGCGCCACGGCCCACCCGACGATGACCGTGACGGCTCCCCCGAGTGCCCACATACCCCGCAGGCTACTGCAGGGAGTCCTCCAGCGCGCGGCGCATGGCGGACCGCGGGGCGGGGCGCCCGGTGAACTGTTCGAACTGGCCGTAGGCCTGGTGGGCGAGCATGACGTGCCCCCCGACGGTCAGGTAGCCGTTCGCGGCGGCCGCGACGGTCAACGGGGTCGGCCAGGGTTCGTAGATGACGTCGAGGATCGGGGCGTGCGCGAGCGCCTGCTCATGCCCCTCGACCGCGGCGGAAGGCACCGTGGAGATGATGACCTCGGCCTCCCCTGCGGCGGTCCGCAGATCGGTGTCGAAGTCCCGGAAGCGGAAGGTCACGCCGAAGGGCTCCAGGAGGGGTGCCAGCTCGGCACTGCGGTCGGAACGGTTGATGACCGTGATGTCGTCGACGCCCGCGTTCGCCAGCGCCCACAGGGCCGGACGGGCAGTACCGCCTCCACCGATGACGAGGGCCCGGCGGGTGCTCTCCAGACGCTCCCCCAGCAGCTCACCGAGAGCACCGGAGATGCCGTCGCAGTCGGTGTTGTCGGCACGCCAGCCGGCCTCCGTGCGGAGAAGCGTGTTGGCTGAGCCGATCTGGCGGGCCCGCCCGGTGACCTCGTGGGCGAACTCCAGCGCCGCGAACTTGGCGGGCATGGTCACCGAGAAACCCCGGTAGGTGTCGTCTGCCTCCGTGACGATGCGGGGCAGGTCCTCGGCGGCGCACTCGATCCGGGTGTACTCCCAGTCGGACATCCCGAGGGCCTCGTAGCCGGCGTTGTGCAGGATCGGCGAGCGGGAGTGCCCGATGGGCGAACCGAGTACCGCGGCGCGGTGCAGGATGTTGTTGGAGGGCAGCGGATGGCTCATCGGTTCGTGTCCAGGACGCCGGACTCCAGAGCCTGCTGCACGTCGGCGAGGTGGTCCTCGAAGGTGTCGTTGAACACCGTCGTGCCGTCCTGGTCCACCGTGACGAAGAAGAGCCAGTTGCCCTCCGCCGGGTTCTCCATGGCGGTGATCGCCTCCATGGAAGCGGCCGCGATCGGCGTCTCCGGGAGCCCGTCCCTGGCGTAGGTGTTCCACGGCGTGACCGTTGCGCGGTCCTCGTCGGTGGTGGCCACCTCGACGTCGGCCAGGCCGTAGTTGACGGTGGAGTCGAACTCGAGGCGCATCGGCTCCTCGAGACGGTTGAGGATGACGCGGGCGACCTTGTCGAAGTCGCCGGCCGGGGCCTCACGCTCCACCAGCGACGCCGCAGTGAGCAGCTCATACGGGGTCAGGTCGAGGGCGCGGGCGCGGTCGACGATGCCGGTGTCGTTGAACTGGCGGGCCGACCGGGTGACCAGGTCCGTGATGATGCCCTCGGCGTCGAGCTCCGGGTTGACCACGTACTGACCCGGGACGATGAGCCCCTCGAGGCGCTTCGGGTCGTTGCCGCGGGCTGCCACGGCCTCCCGGGCCCACTCCGGCACGCCCAGGGCGGCCGGGTCAGCGTTGGCTCCGACCTGCTCCAGCTCAGCGGCGGAGATGCAGTTGGTGGACCCCTCGGTGCAGGTCACACGAGAGATCTGGGAGTAGATGCCCGGGCGGGTGTTGCCGCCGACGACGGTGACGTCGAGAAGCGTGGATCCACCGTGGATGTCAAGGAGCTCCACCCGCGCGGTCGGGTCGAGCAGGGCCTGGACCGCCGCGGCCGCGGACATCTCACCCTGCAGACGGTAGAAGCCCGGCTGGATGTTGGCGGCCTCGGGGGTGTTGGCGGCGGCGGTCTGGAAGGCGGAGTCGGTCTTGACGATGCCGCGCTCCTCCAGTTCCGGGCCCAGCTGCGAGATCGAGGAACCCTCGGAGACCTCGACGAGCTGGTACACGCCGTTTCCACTGCCCCGGTAGTCACGGTCGGCCACGGTCTCCCCACTCCCGGAGATCTGCACCCCGATGTAGATGACGGCGCCGATGAGCAGCACCAGCGAGGCGATGAGCACTGCCAGACCACGCTGGCGGCGCTTCACGTACTTCGGGTCCATGCGACGGCCACCGGGGCCGCGCTGCGGGGTGCTAGTGGTCATGGATGCAGCTCCTGTGGGTTGTCGGCAGTGCTGGCAGCCCGGGCGTCTAGCCAGGACTGGAGGATCTCCACCGCGGCCGCCTGGTCGATGACCTTGCGGCCCGCCTTCTCGGAGATCCCGGAGGCGCGCAGTGCGGCGGTCGCGGCGACGGTGGTCAGCCGCTCATCGGCCATCCTCACAGGGATGGGCCGGCCCGCGTTGTTCATGCGGCGGCTGAGCCGGAAGGCGATCTCCTTCGCATGCTTCACGCTCACCGAACCGTGTCCCTTGAGGGTACGCGGCAGACCCACGACGACCTCGACGGCGTCATACTCGTCGATGATCTCAAGGAGACGGTCGATGTCCCCCTTGTCGCGGTCCTTGAACCCGGTCTCCCGGGCGACGGTCTCCACGGGCATGGCCAGCTTGGCGTCACGGTCGGACACGGCCACGCCGATGCGCACGGTCCCCACATCGAGACCGATACGGCGTCCCGAGCCGGGATCGTCGGCGCCGGGAGTGTCCGGGGTGACCTTCATGAGGTGCTGGTTCCCTTTCATGGAGTGGTGGCGAGGTGCAATTTAAACGTATCCGGCATCACAACGATGACATGACATGAACCCCGGCGTGTCTCACAACCTCCCTGAGGGTTACCCTCAGGGAGGTTGTCGGGAAGTCACAGCCGGGACGTCGGAGCTGAGGAAACTCAGCTGTTCTGGAGCGCGGAGAGCTCCTCGCGCACGGCGTGGAAGCCAGCCTCCAGCCCCTCGGCGTTCACCCCGGAACCCTGCGCCATGTCCGGCTTGCCGCCGCCCCGTCCGTCGACGTAGCCCGACAGCAGCTTGATCAGCTCTCCGGACTTCACTCCCAGCTCGATGGCCTCCTTGGTGGCACCGGCGATGAACGGCAGCTTCGCGCCGTCCGCTGAGGCGAGGACCACCACACCCGGCTTGCCGGCCAGGCGACCCCGCAGGTCGGTGGCGATGGTGCGCAGGTCACCGCCCGAGATGCCGTCCGGCAGGCGGTGGGTGAGCACGGTGATCTGTCCGACCTCGACGGCCTGGTCGAGCAGCGCGCCGGTCTGGGAGGCCAGCTGCTGACGGTGCAGGTTGGCGATCTCCTTCTCGGCGGCGCGGAGTTTCTCGGTCAGGGAGGCGATGCGCTCCGGCAGTTCCTCGCTGGGGGCCTTCAGGGAGGCAGCCAGTCCGGAGGCCAGGGCGGCCTCCTTGGACAGGTGGCGGAAGGAGTCCATGCCGGAGTACGCCTCGATGCGGCGGGCGCCGGAGCCGACGGAGGACTCACCCAGGACGGCGACGGGTCCGATCTGGGAGGTGTGCTCCGTGTGGGTGCCGCCGCACAGCTCAATGGAGAACGGGCCGCCGATCTCCACGACGCGGACCTCGTTGCCGTAGTTCTCGCCGAACAGGGCCATCGCGCCCATCTTCCTGGCCTCGTCGAGGGTGGTCTCGATGGTGTTGACGGGGAAGTCGGCGTCCACCGCCTGGTTGGCGATGGTGGAGATCTCCTCCAGCTGCTCCGGGGTGAGCTGCTCGGTGTAGTTGAAGTCGAAACGAAGGTAGCCCGGGCGGTTGAGGGAGCCGGCCTGGACGGCGGTGGGGCCGAGCACCTCACGCAGGGCGGCGTGGATGAGGTGGGTGCCCGTGTGTGCCTGGCGGGCACCGTGGCGCCAGGTCTCGTCGACCTGGGCGTTGACACGCTGGCCGAGCTCGACGCCGCCGGCGGTCACGCGGGCCTTGTGGACCCACAGCTTCTTGCCGATCTTCTGGACGTCGTTGACCTCCAGGATCGTGCCCTCGGAAACCAGGCGACCACGATCGGCGGTCTGACCGCCCGACTCGGCGTACAGCGGGGAGACATCGAGGATGACCTCGACGTCATCGCCCTCCACCGACTGGGTGACGGACTGACCGTCAATGACCAGGCCGAGGACGGTGGCGTCGGCGGTGAGGTCGGAGAAACCGACGAACTCAGTCGGGTTGTTGTCCACCCACTCTCGGTAGACCGACACGTCGGCGTGGCCGTGCTTCTTGGCCAGGTTGTCAGCCTTGGCGCGGGCGCGCTGTTCGCTCATGGCGGCCTCGAAACCTGCGACGTCGACCTCCAGGCCGGCCTCGGCGGCCATCTCCAGCGTGAGATCGATGGGGAAGCCGTAGGTGTCGTGCAGGGTGAAGGCGTCCTCGCCGGAGAACCGGGTGATGCCCTGCTCCTTGATGGCGGAGGCGGCCTCGTCGAAACGGTGGGTGCCGGACTCCAGGGTCTTGAGGAAGGCGCGCTCCTCGGCGACGGCGGTGCGGATGATGCGCTCGCGGTTCTCGGCGATCTCCGGGTAGGACGGGGTCATGGTGTCCATGATCACGGTCATGAAACGCTCCATGGTCTCACCGGTGGCACCGAGCAGACGGGCGGAACGGATGATGCGGCGCAGCAGACGACGCAGGATGTAGCCGCGGCCCTCGTTGGAGGGGGTGACACCGTCCAGGATGAGCATCATGCCGGTACGGGAGTGGTCGGCGATGACACGGAAACGGATCGCATCCTGGCCGTCGCCCTGGTACGTCGAGCCGGTGATCTCCTCAGCGGCGTCGATGACCGGACGCAGGAGGTCCGTCTCATAGACATTGTCGACGCCCTGCAGCAGGCAGGCGACACGCTCGACGCCCATCCCGGTGTCGATGTTCTTCTTCGGCAGGTCGCCGATGATCTCGAAGGAGTCCGGGCCGGTGCTCCGGCCCCGCTCCTTCTCCATGAAGACGAGGTTCCAGATCTCGAGGTAGCGGGAGTCGTCGACCGCCGGTCCACCCTCCCGGCCGTACTCGGGGCCTCGGTCGAAGTAGATCTCCGAGCAGGGGCCGCACGGGCCGGGCACACCCATGTGCCAGTAGTTGTCGGCCATGCCGAGACGCTGGATGCGTTCGGCTGGGACACCGATGACGTTCTCCCAGATACTGGCCGCCTCATCATCGTCGAGATAGACGGTGACCCACAGCTTCTCCGGGTCGAGGCCGTAGCCACCTTCGGAGGCCGGGTTGGTCAGCAGCGCCCAGGCGTGTTTGATGGCGCCCTCCTTGAAGTACTGACCGAAGGAGAAGTTGCCGGCCATCTGGAAGAAGGTGTTGTGGCGGGTGGTGATGCCCACCTCCTCGATGTCGAGGGTGCGCACACACTTCTGGATGGAGGTGGCGGTGCCGTTGGGGAACGGCGGATTCTGCTCGCCCAGGAAGTAGGGCTTGAAGGGCACCATTCCGGCGTTGACGAACAGCAGGTCCGGGTCCTCGAGAATCAGCGACGCGCTCGGAACAGCCTCGTGACCGGCCTCGACGAAGTGCTGGATGAAACGCTCCCGGATCTCATGGGTCTGCACGCGGGTGTCCTTTCCTAGGGCAGCTTTATGACAGCGTCCTACTTTACCCCCTCGCCGTGGCAGACACCGGAGGGCCCCTGGCTCAGCGCCTGCAGTTCCCCGACTCCCGGAGGACGGATGACCACCGCACCCGAATGCAGGATCCGGAACTGGTCCACCCCACGTTCCCGCCCTCTCCGACGGCCACGGCCACCGACAACACGATGAGGCCGGTGACCGCACCCGGGGACAGCGGTGGCGCAGGGTGTGTGCGAGTGACCGGTCAGCCCCCACGCACGATGCGTCGCAGGCGTCCGATGTAGTCGGCGATGCGCTTTTCCACCCCGTGGGGTTTCGGCTCGTAGTAGACGGCGTCGGACAGCTCCTCGGGGAGGTACTGCTGAGTGACCACGCCTCGCGGGTCATCGTGCGGGTAGACGTAACCCACGGCGTGGCCGAGCTTCTTCGCCCCCTCATAATGACCGTCCCGCAGATGCGGCGGCACGTGCCCGATGCGGCCCTCACGCACGTCCTGCTGGGCCTTGTTGATCGCCTCGTAGACGGCGTTCGATTTCGGGGCCGTCGCCAGGTGCACAGTCGCCTGCGCCAGGGTCAGGCGCGCCTCGGGCAGACCAATGAGCGCCACCGCCTGCGCCGCCGCCACCGCCGTCTGCAGAGCGGTGGGATCGGCCATGGCTATCTCCTCGCTGGCCGCGATGACCAGGCGCCGGGCAATGAACCGCGGATCCTCCCCCGCCTCGATCATCCGGGCCAGATAGTGCAGCGCGGCATCCACGTCCGAGCCCCGGATCGACTTGATGAAGGCACTGACCACGTCATAGTGCTGGTCACCGTCGCGGTCGTAGCGCACCACCGCCCGGTTGACGTTGTCACGGATCACCTCCACGCTTATCGACGCCCCGTCGGCCACCGCCTCCGCGGCGGCCTCCAGGTAGGTCAGGGCGCGGCGCGCATCACCACCCGCGAGGAGGACGAGCTGCTCGAGGGCGTCGTCGTCGAGGGACACGCGGCCGGCGAGTCCCCGTTCATCGCTGAGCGCACGGGTGAGGACGTCGCGCACCGCGGCGTCGTCGAGTGGTTGCAGCTGCAGCAGCAGCGACCTCGACAGCAACGGCGACACCACGGAGAACGAGGGGTTCTCGGTGGTCGCGGCGACGAGCAGGACGGTGCGGTTCTCAACGGCCGCGAGCAGCGCATCCTGCTGTGTCTTGGAGAAGCGGTGTACCTCGTCGATGAACAGGACCGTGCGCTGGCCGTGGATGAGGTCGCGGCGGGCGCGGTCGATGACCTCGCGGACCTGCTTGACACCCGAGGTGAGCGCGGACAGGCCCACGAAGTTCTGGTGGGTGGCCGTCGAAATGAGTGACGCGATCGTCGTCTTGCCCGTGCCCGGCGGACCGTAGAGGATGACCGAGGCCTCGCCGGAGCCCTCGATGAGGCGGCGCAGCGGACGGCCGGGACCGAGCAGGTGTTCCTGCCCAGCGACCTCGTCGAGGGTGCGCGGACGCATCCGTGCCGCGAGCGGAGCGTGCTCCCCGACGCGGAAGAGGTCGGCGCCGTGGCTCTCAGGCACGGGCCCGTCACCGAAGAGTGCGTCCTGTCCCACCGGCTCCCCTATCGGACCGGCAGCCCCGGCTCGGCGACCCGGTCGGCGATGCCCTGGCTGAAGGCGGCGATGACGCCGTAGGAGGGGTCCGTGCCGCGGGCGGCGTACCGGGTCAGTGCCTCGAAGGTCTCGAAGATGTCGCGGCGCACGACGACCTCCTCGGCCGTGAACGGGCCGTGGGAGGAGGGGCGCAGAAGATCGGTGACACCCTCGACCGTGCTCGGGTCGATGTGCTGGTCCTGCTCCTCCGCCTCGTGGAGGGCCGCGATGGCCGTTGACATCGAGCCGAAGTGCAGCAGCGCCACGCTCGACAGGGCCCAGCCCAGCAGGGCGGCCATGATGCGCGAGTGCAGGTGCGCCTCGTTCTTCACGTTCGGCCACAGGAGGTCGACCTCGTGGGACCAGGCGTCGACGAACACGTCGGCCTCGTCGTCGGAGATCGGGTGGCTGAACAGGAACTGCGGGAACCCGGCGATGACGCACGCCAGGTCGAAGGACACGTCTCGGAAGCCTGCCCACTCGTAGTCGAGGAAGTGTGTGGTCTCCGCGACGATGATGTTGTCCGGTGACAGGTCGAAGGGCGTGAACGCGCGGTGGTGTGCCGAGAGGAGACGGTTGCGGCCGTCCTCGGCGAACTGGCTCACCAGGTCCGGTATCTCGATGCCGGCGCTGCGCAGCAGCTCCTCACCGATGTGGATGGACTTGATGAGGGCGGTGTCACGGAGCTCCTGGATCTCGGCGGACTCCGGGTGGTTCCGCAGCATGCGCGTGAACAGGATGTTGAAGTCCTGCTCCTTCTCCGCGGTGCCGGCGTGCATACGCCCCAGGGCAGTGCCCAGGTTGCGCAGGATTGAGACCCGACGCTCCGGATCCTTGAGCTCCAGCAGGTCGGCGAAGGTGTCGCCGTCGCCGGAGTCCGTGAGCACGATGATTCGCTTGTCCACGTCGTACGCGAGCATCACCGGACCGGGGCGCACCTCCTCGCTCAGCGAGGTGGTGAACTGGTAGGAGACGATCTCCCGCACGAGGGCTGCGTCATCCAGCTGGTCGCCCGACTCCGGGACGAACTTGAGGATGACGGAGCGTTGCTGCAGGAACGGCGACGCCGCGACACGTGCGCGGAGTACCACCGCGCTGCCGGATCCGCTGAGCTGCGTGACATCGGTAAGCTGCTGCGTACCTCCGAAACGCTTCGAGAGCAGGTCCTCGGCGATGTCGACGATGTCGGCGTGGTTGAGCATTGCTTAGATCTTCTCCTCCTTCTTGGCGGGCTTGGCGTCGATGCCGGCCTCCTTGCGCTGCTGCGCGGTGATCGGGGCCGGAGCCTCGGTCAGCGGGTCGACGCCGCCACCGGACTTCGGGAAGGCGATGACGTCGCGGATGGAGTCGAAACCGCCGAGCAGGGAGACGATGCGGTCCCAGCCGAAGGCGATGCCGCCGTGCGGCGGGGCACCGAAGGCGAAGGCGTCGAGAAGGAAGCCGAACTTCTCCTGTGCCTCCTCCGGGGCGATGCCCATGACGTTGAAGACACGCTCCTGGACGTCACGCTCGTGGATACGGATGGAACCGCCGCCGATCTCGTTGCCGTTGCACACGATGTCGTAGGCGTAGGCGGTGGCCTCGCCCGGGGTCTCGTCGAAGGTGTCCTTCCACTCCGGCTTCGGGGAGGTGAAGGCGTGGTGGACGGCGGTCCAGGCGGAGGAACCCAGAGCGACGTCACCGGAGGCGGTGGCGTCAGCGGCCGGCTCGAACAGCGGGGCGTCGACGACCCAGGTGAAGGCCCAGTCGCCCTCCTTGATGAGGCCGAGCTTGTCCGCGATCTCCCCGCGCGCGGCACCGAGCAGCGCACGGGAGGACTTGGCGTCGCCGGCGGCGAAGAAGATGCAGTCGCCCGGCTTCGCACCGACGTGCTCGGCGATGCCGGCCCGCTCGTCCTCGGTGATGTTCTTGGCGACGGGGCCACCCAGCTCGCCGTCCTCACCCACGAGGATGTAGGCGAGGCCCTTGGCGCCGCGCTGCTTGGCCCACTCCTGCCAGCCGTCCAGCTGTCGGCGCGGCTGGGAGGCACCGCCCTCCATGACGACGGCACCGACGTAGTCGTTCTTGAACACGCGGAAGGTCGTGTCCCTGAAGAATTCGGTGCACTCGGTGATCTCGATGTCGAAGCGCAGGTCCGGCTTGTCCGAGCCGAAGCGACGCATGGCCTCGGCGTAGCTGATGCGCGGGATCGGCGTGGTGATCTCGTGTCCGATGAGCTTCCAGAGTTCCACCAGGATCTCCTCGGCCAGGGTGATGACGTCGTCCTGGTCGACGAAGCTCATCTCGACGTCCAGCTGGGTGAACTCCGGCTGGCGGTCAGCGCGGAAGTCCTCGTCGCGGTAGCAGCGGGCAATCTGGTAGTAACGCTCCATGCCGGCGACCATGAGCAGCTGCTTGAACAGCTGCGGGGACTGCGGCAGGGCGTAGAAGGAGCCCGGCTTGAGGCGTGCCGGCACCAGGAAGTCACGCGCACCCTCCGGGGTGGAGCGGGTCAGCGTCGGGGTCTCGATCTCGGTGAAGTCGTGGTTGTCCAGGACACGGCGGGCCGCCTGGTTCGCGCGGGAACGCAGACGCAGTGCCTGTGCCTGACGTTCGCGGCGCAGGTCCAGGTAGCGGTACTTGAGACGGGTCTCCTCGCCGACCTCGCCACCCTGGGAGGAGTCGTCGATCTGGAACGGCAGGGCCGCGGCCTCGTTGAGAACAGTGAGCTCGGTGACGTTGAGTTCGATGGCGCCGGAGGCCAGGTTCGGGTTCTCGGAACCCTCCGGGCGCGGCTCGACGATGCCGGTCACCTGGATGCAGTACTCGGAACGCAGGTCGTGGGCGCGCTGGGCGACCTCGGACTCGCGGAAGACGACCTGGGCGAGGCCGGAGCGGTCACGCAGGTCAATGAAGATGACTCCTCCGTGGTCGCGACGACGGGCCACCCAGCCCGTCAGGGTCACGGTCTGGCCAGCGGTTTCTTTGCGGAGGTCGCCCGCGAGGTGAGTGCGCAGCACGTTCGTTCTACGTCCTTCCAGGATGTGTCACAGCAATGGTGGGGACTGCCCCCGCTCGGCGGACAGTCGTGTTCTCCGGGGAAGTCTACCCCGCCCCGTCGCGGACCCGGACACTCCCCCACGTGCATGTGTGAGCTGTGGCATCATCAACATATGACATTCCGTAAAGAAGCCAACGTCACCGGTGGCCGCCGGGCCACCACCGGCGGTAGTGGCGGACGTATCGCCGCCGGCGGCGGTATCGGGTCCCTCCTGCTCGTCGGGCTCTTCCTGCTGATGGGTGGGAACCCGTCCGACATCGGCGGGATGCTCGGTGGTGGTCAGTCCTCGGGTGGTCCAGAGAGCACTCTCGAGCACTGTCAGACGGCGGAGGACGGAAACAAGTACGCGGACTGCCGTGTGGACTTCACCGCACAGTCGGTGGACCAGATGTGGGCGACGATGCTGCCGGAGCAGGCCGGCATCGAGTACCAGGAGCCGGGCCGCGTGGTGTTCACCAACGTGGTGTCCTCCGGCTGCGGCCAGGCCACCTCGGCCACCGGCCCCTTCTACTGCCCGGCCGACCAGTCGGCGTACTTCGACGTGTCGTTCTTCGACCAGCTGGACCGTCTCGGAGGCTCCAACTCCCCGCTGGCGCAGATGTACATCGTCGCCCACGAGTTCGGACACCACATCCAGCAGCTGGAGGGCACCCTGTCCCTGTCCGACTACAACGATCCCGGCGAGGAATCCAACGCCGTGAAGATCGAGCTGCAGGCCGACTGCTACGCCGGCATCTGGGTGTCCCACGCCGATGAGGGCGAGAACGCCATGCTCGAGCCGATCACCCGGGAGCAGGTCGCTTCGGCGATCGACACCGCGCGTGCCGTCGGCGACGACAACATCCAGCAGCGTACCGGTGGCGAGGTCCGTCCGGACCTGTGGACCCACGGCTCCTCCGAGCAGCGCCAGAACGCCTTCCTCACCGGCTACAACGAGGGCACCATGGCTGCCTGTGACACCCTCGGTCGCGGCGTGTACCGCTCCTAGCCGCTTATCGGCTCCTCTCCCCCGGCACCCCGGACTCACACCGTGAGTTCGGGGTGCAGGTCCTTAGCCAGGATGGTGCGGGCACTGCGGGCGGCCAGGGAGGAGACGAGCCAGGCTCCCAGACCGATGCAGAGGAGGACGAACACGGCCTGCACGGCCCGGTTGTCCGCGCTTCCCCACCCGCCGATGATGGCGTGACGGAAGAGGTTGACGCTGAAGGTCATGGGGTCCCAGATATTCACCCACTGGAGGAAGGCGGGCTGCGTCTCCGCAGGGTAGAGCCCGCCGGAGGAGACCAGCTGCAGCGCCATGAGGAGCAGGTTGATCACGCGACCCGCGGTGGCGCCCACGACGGCGTTGACCGCCTGGGTCACCGCCACGAACACCGCGGACACTCCCGACAGGGAGAGCAGGAGCATCGCCGGGTGGGCGACGTCGATACGGATGAGCTGGGTGAGTACCACCCACACCAGCAGTGCCTGACCGGCGCCGATCACCATGCCGGGCAGGTAGCTGGCCAGGACTGCCCGGAAGGGGGCCGTGCCGGAGTCGACCGCGCGGCGCTGCAGCGGGTGGAGCACCATCCAGATGACGGTGGAGCCCATGAACATGGCCAGACTCAGGAAGAAGGGGGCGAGTCCGGTGCCGAAGGTGGTCATGTCATGCGCCGTCAGTTCGCGGGTGACAGGCTGCGCGGCGGAGCGGGAACCGTTGGTGAGGCTGTCCCCCTCCCAGCGCGGAACGTCCTCGGCGGCCCCCCGCAGGCGCAGGCTCAGTTCGCCGGCGCCGGCGTCGAGGTCACCGAGACCGCCGCTGAGCGCCCGTGAGCCGGTGTCCAGTTCCACCAGGCCGTCACGCAGCGCGGCTGCTCCGACGGTGAGCTGGGTGGTGCCGGCGGCCAGCTGGCTGGTTCCGTCGGCGAGTGCACGGGTGCCGATGACCAGTTCCGTCGAGCCGTCCTTGAGCTGGCGCAGTCCGGCGGCCAGCTCCTGCGAGGCGGCCGCAGCGCTGTCCATGCCGGAACGGTACTGCGAGGCCGGGTCGGACAGCTGCGTGGCGATCTCCCGGGCACCGTTCTGCAGGGCGGTGAGCTGCCCGGCGGTGTCCGTGGTGAGTCCCTGCGACTGGAGCTGTGCGGCGGCCTGATCGACCTGGTCTGCCAGATCAACGGCGGTGGGGAGGCCCGACTGTCGGAGCTGGGCGGACAGGTTGACCAGCGGTGCGAGCAGCCGGTCCTGCAGGGCGGCGGCCTGGGCGGCGACATCCCCTACGGCGTCCACACCTGCGGAGACCTGCAGCGCTCCCGCGCCGAGCTGGTCGGTGGCCGCCTGCAGCTGGCCGAGACCGTCAGCGAGCTGGCCGGATCCGTCGGTGGCGGTGGCCAGGCCGGCGTCGAGACGCTGGGCGCCGTCCGAGAGACGGGCGGCACCGTCGGCGGCTTCACCGGCTCCCTGGTCGAGACGTCTGGACCCGTCCGCCAGTTCTCCGGCACCTGCCCGGGCCCGGTCACTACCGTCGGAGAGCTTGGAGGAGCCGTCCGCGGCCTGACCGGCGCCGTCCGCCAGTTCCCCGGCTCCTCCGGCGGCGCGGTCCAGTCCGTCGCCGATGGTGCCGTAGCCGACGAGGAGGCGGTTGGTGATCTCCTCACCGACCCGGGCGTTGATCTCCTCGAGCATGATGGTGGTGATCTGGTTGCCCAGCACCGTCGGGATGAGGCCGTTGGTGTTGTTGAACACCACGTTGAGTTTCGCCTGCTCCGGAGCCCCAGAATCGAGACTCTTGACGGCGGCAGTGAAGTTCCTCGGGAGCTCCACGGCGAAGTAGTAGGTGCCGTCGGAGACCCCGTCTGCGGCCTCCTCCGCGGACACGGGGTGAAGGTCGACGGCCTCGGCGTCGAGAAGAGAATCGGAGACCTCGCCCCCGACCTCGCCCTCGTCGGAGTTGACCAGGGCGACCGGCAGGCGGTCGAGGTGGCCGATCGGGTCCTGGTAGGCCCAGACGAACAGTCCACCGAAGATGAGTGGCAGACACATGATCACCGTCAGTGCCAGGGGCGGGAGGGTGCCGCGGCGGAAGCGGCCCAGTTCAGTGCCGATGTGCAGGAGCGACATGTCAGGCGACGTCCTTCCGGTCGAGGGTGAGTGAGATGTGCCGGTCAGCGGCGTCGTCCACCGCGGGGTTGACCGTGGAGACCACCACCGGGAGCGTCTCACTCACAGGCCGGAGGCGGGCGAGCATGCGGTCGCGCAGCTCGAGGGAACGCAGCTGGTCGATGTCGTCGATGACCAGGACTGAGGCGTTCTCCCGTGCCAGCAGCGCCAGCATGACCCGCAGGGCGAACCGCTCGGAGACGGGAAGGTGCTGGACCGTGGTACGGGGATCGAGATCGAGGTCGAGATGTTCGCAGAGGTCCGCCACCCGGGCATCGGAGAAGACATCGCGCGGGGTCGGTCGCCAGAACGGGCGCGACCAGGCCAGCTGCTCGCGGACGACGTCGCGCACGGGCACGAGGCGTTCCAGGCTGTCAACGGGGGTGGCGCCGGCGAGCGCCACCCTGGGGAACAGCTCACGAGGTGTGGTGGCGTCGCCGAGGTGGACACTGCCTCCCAGTGCTTTCCGACGCCCCGCCAACGTCAGGCTCAGCGCCGTGGCGTAGTTCTCTCGTGTGGTGTGGAGGAGGGTGAGTCCGGGGCCGGTTGCGAAGGTCCACGGCCCGCCGATCTGGCGCTCCCCCACGGTGAGATCGACTGTGCGGAGGAAATCCACAGTGGCACGTCCTTTTTATTAAGCGGAGCTTCAACTATCACTTCTGGAGCGCTATAGTTCTCTCCGAGACCCCGGATGTCAAGGAGACACACCATGCGAGCCGATGCCCTGGTACGTCGTCGCCTCCTCATCGACGCTGCGACGGAACTGTTCCGCACCACCAATCCCGCGGAGGTCACCCTCGAGGCGGTCGCCAGGAAGGCCGGCGTCGGAATCGCGACCCTTTACCGGAACTTCGCCGACCGCGAGGAACTCATGGTCGAGTGCGCGGCCTCCGCCCTCCGCCGGGCCGTCGCCATCGCCCAGCAGGCCCTGGACACCTTCGACGCCGACCCGACGGCCGCCTGGCAGGGGTTCGTGCGCGGCCTCGTCGATCTCGGCGTCGGCCCCCTCGTCCCCGCCCTCGCCCCCGAGCACCTGACCGAACTGCCACCCGCGGTCAGCACCGTACGTGACGAGCTGGCCTCCGCTACCTCCGACCTCCTCGGCCACGCCCAGCGGGCGGGACTCGCGGAGCCCTCACTCACCGGGACGCAGTTCATGGCCCAGCTCATCGTCATCACCCGCCCCCCGATCAGCGGGGTGCTCGACCTCGACCCGGAGGTCACCGACCGTCTGGTGACGGCCCTCCTGCAGCCTCCTCCGGCGTGCTGAAGCCCAGACGCTCCCGCTCCGCCCGGATGATCGCCTCGGCCAGTTGCCCCTCCGTCACATCCACGGCGTCGTCGACCTGCGCGAATTCAGAGGGGCGCGCGTAGGCGTCGAAAAGCCGGGTCTTGGTGGCGAGCATCTCCATCATGCGCTCATCGACGGTGTCATCACCGATGAGCCGGTGCACCAGCACCGTGGAGGTCTGGCCCATGCGGTGGGCACGGGCAATGGCCTGCGCCTCGATCGAGGGCTTGACCTGGGGTTCCACCAGGATGACCACTGAGGCCGCCTGAATGTTGAGGCCCGTGCCACCGGCGGTGATCTGGGCGAGGAGGACGGAGCCGGCGGGGGCGTCCGCGAGGTCGTCGATGAGCATCTGACGGGCAGCGGGCGAGACCTGCCCGGAGAGCCTCCCGACGACGCGCTCCCCCAGTTCCGCCTCGAGACGGTCGAGCACGTCAAGGAAGTAGGTGAAGATGAGCACCCGGCGGTCAGCGTCGGCGGCCTCCCCGACTATCTCGCGGATGCGCTCCAGTTTGGCCGGCACCGCGTCCGGGGTGGTCATGGCGGCACGTCGCATGGCCATGAAGTTCCCGGCGCGCACGGCCGCCGCGTAGTGCCTCTCATCAGCCGGGGTGAGGGTGATCCAGTCGGTCTGCTCGAGGCGCTCGGGGAGTTCGTCAAGGACATCAGCTTGATTACGGCGCAGATAGGCGGGGGCGATGTGCCGGCGGAAGTCCGCGGCCTGCATCGTAGACATTCCCGTGGTCAGCAGTTCCGGGGCGACGAAGCCTACGAGGGTCGCGAACTCCGCGACGCGGTTCTCCAGAGGGGTGCCGGAGAGCAGCAGTGCGTGCGAGGCGGCGTCGATGAGCCTGCGTACCGCCTTCGTTCGGCCGGTGGAGGGATTCTTGATCATGTGAGCCTCGTCGACGACGAGGAAATCCGGGTGGCGCAGCTGTGTGGTGCGAGCGCCATCGTAGGTGAGCAGGCAGATGCCACCGGTTTCCTCCCAGGCCTGCACGGCGTCGACGCGGTCGGTGCCGTGGGCACGGTAGACGGGCAGGTCGGTGAAGCGGCGGGACTCGCGCTCCCAGTTCGTCATCACGGACGCCGGGGACACCACCAGGGTGTGTCGTCGCCCCTCGGAGTACAGGTGCGCGGCGGCGGCCAGCGCCTGGACGGTCTTGCCCAACCCCATGTCGTCGCCGAGGATGACCTTCTCCTGCACGAGCGTGAAGCGGGCGCCGAAGGACTGGTAGCCGCGCAGGTGCAGACCGGTCAGGTGGGTCTGGTCGAGACGGAGGGCCCGGATGCGGTCGAGGATGTCCGCTTCCAGGTCCTGGCCGCCCTCGACCTCCAGGTCGAGCAGCACGGCCAGCAGTGCCTGATAGTGGGCGGGGCGGCTGAGGTAGTCGGTCCACGTGTCCCCGGACAGGCTCACCGGACGGGCCGGGTCCAGGATGCCGGGGGTGATGTGGGCCCAGTCGATGTCTTCGGTGAACTCGCTCCACTCGGCGGACCCGGGGGCGACGAGCACGTCCCACAGCCCGCCTGTGGCGGGGATCCTCTCCGCGTGGGCGAGGATCCGGCGGCGGCGGGCGCGTTGGATCTCGTCGAGGACGTTGATCTGGTCGAACTGCGCCAGCAGTCGCACCAGCCCGGTCGCGGCGGGGGTCGGGGTGTCGCCGATGCCGGTGGTGTGGGTTCCCACAGCCTCCTGCCGCAGCGTCTCCGCTGCCGCGTGCAGGCGCCGGGCGGTCTTCGCACCGATGCCGGGAACCTGGGTGAGGCGTCCGGTGGGCATCGCCAGGATGTCGGCGACGGTGAACACTCCGATGTCCTCGAGCCCGGTGAAGCGCAGTCGCTCGTTGGTGGCGGTCTTCAGCGCGTCGACGGGCAGCGCCCGCAGGAGGATCTCCGCCCGTTCCGAGGTGAGCTCCGTGAGCAGCCGCTCGGCCTGCCGACGCAGGGCAGGCTCAGAGTGGGGGTCGGTCGCCAGGGCCCGCGCCCGGGTCAGCACCGCCGCCTGCTGCCCGGTGTCATGCTGCAGCAGGGTCCGGCCCGGCGCGCCGAGTGCTTTTTCGAGGCTCTCCCGCGCCGCGACCAGCAGGTGTTCGGGGGTGCCGTGGGTTCCCGGGTGGAGGTGCACGCCGCGGGCCTGGAGCTGGTGGGCGTGTGCCGCGATGTCCAGGTAGGTGCGGATGTCCTGGTCCAGCGCCCGGAAGGAGGGGTCGTGGAGGCGTATCTGCAGGTCGGAGGCGGCGGCTCGCGCCTGTGTCAGCCGGGCTCCGCCGAAGAGCCTGCCGAACAGCCCCGGCGCGGCCCCCTGTGCCCGGTCCCGCAGGGAGGTGAGGACCGAGGCAGCCGCCAGGTACTGCCGGATGCGTCCCCAGGAGTTGGGCAGACGGTCCAGTTCCACGGAGGAGTAGAAGCCTTCGGGCCAGGTGACCGCGCCGGGTGGGAGGAGGTGGCAGGTCTCCCCCAGAGCGACGACACCACTCGTGTCCGGGGTCAGCCGCGGGGCATCGATGTACCGGGATGCCAGGGTGGCACGGTGCAGGACCTCATCGGCCTCCCGGAGGAGTGCCTGGAGGTCAGCACGGGTGAGGTCAGTCATGGCTTCCATCTTCCCACTACCCTGAAGGTGTGAGTGAGCAGACATCGACCAACCGCGCCGTTCCCTTTCTGGCGGCCTTCAACGACATCGAGGCCCACCTACGGGAACTGTTGAACGCGAAGAAGAGCGACAATTTCCGCTGGATGGTGGATCAGGCGGTGCGTCGCCACCTGATCTCCGAGGACCACGCGGGTGATCTCAAGGAATTCGCGGAGCTGCGCAACGCGATCAGCCACGGGCGCTACACCGAGGACATGCGGCCGATTGCCGAGCCGCTGGTGGAGACCGTGGAGGACATCGAGAAGATACGTGATGTCCTGCGTGATCCGCCGACGGCTCTGGGGGTGCTCGGGCATCATGAGGTGCGCATCGTCGCCCCGGACGACGACATCCGCGAGGCCCTGCGGATCATCCGCTCGACAACGATCTCGCAGCTGCCCATCTACGACAACGGTCGTTGCATCGGCATCCTCACGACCAACACCATTGCCCGGTGGGTGGCCGCCGACCTGGATGACAACGACCATCTGGACGCCCGCACGGTCGCGGAGGTCCTCGACTGGGCCGAGGACAACGACCGGGCCGTGTTCCTCCCCCGCGATGTACTGGCACAGGAGGCCGTCGACGCCCTGACGACACCGAAGAAGGACGGGTCGATGCCGCGGGCGGCGATCATCACCGAGCATGGTCGGAAGGACCAACGGCCGATCCGCGTCGTCGGTGGTTCCGACATCGCCGTCCTCATGGAGGCCGTGGGCACGTAGGGCTGGGTCCGGAGCCACCGCCTCGACGAGGTCAGCGGTACCAGGGGTTGGCTATCATTTTCGCCATGCATCTCGACGCCGAGTTCCTCTCCCCCACCACCGTCATCGACTCCGACCACCCCGACATCATCGCCCTCGCACAGACGTTGACCGGCGCCTACCCGCCGGAGACGGTGCGCACCGTCTTCGAGTACGTCCGCGACCGCATCACCCACCCGGCGGACACCGGCGGCACCGCCGTGGCCGCGAGCGCCTCCGAGACCCTGCTCTCCGGGGAGGGTGTCTGCCACGCCCAGGCGGCGTTGCTCGCCGCCCTCTACCGTGCGGCCGGCATTCCCGCGGCGCTGCGTTATCAGCAGGTGGAGACGGCGACCGGGCAGCCGGTGCTGCACGGTATCGCCACAGTGTGGGCCCCCGACATCTCCGAGACGGGCGGCTTCCTCCTGGTTGACCCCCGCTATCCGGAGAGCGATCCGCGCCACTCGGGTCACGACTGGCAGACCCGCGGCCTGCAGCCGCCCTTCGAACACAACCTGCCGACGATCCACACCGACATGCCGCCGGTGGTGGTCACAGCCCTGCGTGAGGCGGATGACGCGCAGCTACTGCTCCGCGACGGCCTGCCGGGTACGCTCCACTGATCTTCAGGACAGGGCAGCCCGCAGCTTCCCGACGACCGCGTCGAGCGCCACGTCCTCCTGGGTGTGGGCCGCGAGATCCTTGACGGCGACGGTGTTCTCCTCGAGCTCCCGGTCACCGAGGACCAGGGCCACGCGGGCACCCGCGCGGTCGGCGCCCTTCATCGCACCCTTGAGACCACGGTCGCCGTAGGCCATGTCCGCGGACAGTCCGGCGGCACGCAGGTCGTTGATGAGCAGCGCCATGGCCTTCTTCGCGGCGGTGCCCAGGGCCACGCCGTAGACGTCGACGCGGCGTTCCACACCGTCGAGGGTCACGCCCTCAGCCTCCAGGGCCAGGACGGTGCGGTCGACGCCGAGGCCGTATCCGATACCGGACAGGTCCTGACCTCCGAGCTGGGCCATGAGACCGTCGTAACGTCCACCGCCGCCGATACCCGACTGGGCACCGAGGCCGTCGTGGACGAACTCGAAGCAGGTCTTGGTGTAGTAGTCGAGGCCGCGGACCATGCGGGGGTTGATCACGTAGGGGACGGACATGTCGTCGAGAAGCCCGGTGACGGTCTCGAAGTGCTCGCGTGCCTCAGCGGAGAGGTGGTCGAGCATGAGCGGCGCATCAGCGGTCATCTCCTGGACCTCCGGGCGCTTGTCATCGAGGACGCGCAGCGGATTGATCTCCGCACGGGCCCGGGTCTCCTCGTCGAGCGGCAGGCTGAAGAGGAACTGCTGCAGCTTCTCCCGGTAGGCCGGGCGACAGGTGTTGTCGCCGAGGCTGGTGAGCTCGAGGCGGAAGTCTGTGAGCCCCAGGGACCGGTAGGAGCGGTCGGCCAGTGCCACGACCTCGGCGTCGAGCGCCGGGTCGTCGACGCCGATGGCCTCGACACCCACCTGCTGCAGCTGGCGGTAACGGCCGGCCTGCGGGCGCTCGTAACGGAAGAAGGGGCCGGCGTAGTTGAGCTTGACCGGCAGCTGTCCGCGGTCGAGGTTGTGCTCGATGACCGCACGCATGACCCCGGCGGTGCCCTCCGGGCGGAGGGTGACGGAGCGTCCTCCGCGGTCGGCGAAGGTGTACATCTCCTTGCTCACCACATCGGTGGACTCACCGACACCGCGGGCGAACAACGTGGTGTCCTCGAAGACGGGGAGCTCGATGTGCTGGAAGCCGGCGAGATGCGCCTGGTGGATGAAGGTGTCACGCACCTTGAGGAAAACCGGGGACACCGGCGGAATGTAGTCCGGGACACCCTTGGGTGCGGACAGGGCGGCAAACTTCTGCTTCTTCTCAGTCACAGGAACTCACCTTACCTAGCGGCCCAGCATGCGCAGGAATGGGTTGGTCTGCCGTTCGGCGCGCATGGTGGTCGGGTCGCCGTGTCCGGGGAACAGCTGGAGATTGTCGGGCAGGTCCCACACGGGGCCCCGCAGGGAGGCGTCCATGTCCTGTGGGGAGGAGGAATCGAAGTCGGTGCGCCCGATCGAGCCCTTGAACAGGACGTCACCGGTGAAGCAGAAGTCCTCGTGGACGAGCAGGACCGAACCCGGCGAGTGGCCCGGGGCATGGACGGCACGGAACTCCACGCCTGCGAGGGTGACGATGTCCCCGTCGTTGAGGTCACGCAGGTCCTCGACGGGCACCATCTTCTTCACGTCGAACAGCACACGCGACTGCGGCAGGATGCCCTCCTCATGGAGCATGAACTGGTCCGCAGGGTGGAGGTGGACGGGCACGCCGTAGCGCTTGGCCAGGTCACCGGCCTCCCGGATGTGGTCGATGTGACCGTGGGTGCACACGATCTCGCTGAGTTCGGCGCCGGTCTCCTCGAGCAGGGCGATGACCCGGCGGGCGGCATGCATGCCGGGGTCGACGACACCGGCCTTCCCGTCGTTGACGAGGACGAACGTGTTGGTCTGGTAGGGGCCGGCGGCGAATCCGTGGAGCTGCATGCCAGGCAGTCTAGCCCGCGGGCTGGTACTCGTGAACCTCGTAGGCCACCTCGGCCTGCGGAGTCTCCCCCTCGGCCGGGAGGGTGAGGTAGGGCAGGTGGCAGTCGTCGAGAAGCATCCACCCGGCGGCGGCCTCCGTCTCATGGACACTCACCCCTGCGGGGTTCACGAGGGAGGCCAGGAGGGGCGACTGCGTGTCGACGCCCGCGAACTCCACCAGGTACACCCCGTCGCCGCATCCCGGCTGGCCGGCGGGGAACCAGTTCCCGGCGGGGCCGAGGATGATCTGTGGCAGGCCGCCGCTCCACACGGTGAGTTCCCCCTCCCAGCTGCGGAGGTGCTCGACCCCGCCCCAGGTGTCCGTGGCCGCCGGTGCCTTCCCGGCGGTGATGCGGTTGAGTCGGGCGGTGGCCAGCGGGTCCGGGGTGTCCACGGCCGCTGCCCCTGCCGTCCCCTCTGACTCCGCGGAGATCGCCGGGGTGTCCGTGACCTGCGCCCCGAGGTCCTTCGCGTCGTCCGAACCACGCACTCCCAGTGTCACAGCGACGACGATGCCGCCGATGATCAGGACGATTGCGGTCAGGATCGCGACGAGGATGTTTCTCTCCGAACGGGTCATGCAGATCATCATGACAGACAGCAGGAAGCCCCGGCCAACCGCTACGGGTGACCGGGGCTCGGGCGGGGATTTAGACCAGCGCGTCGACTGCGGCGTCGTAGTCCGGCTCGTCGGTGATCTCGTCGACGAGCTGGGTGTAGACGACCTTGCCGTTCTCATCCGCGACGATGACAGCGCGGGCCAGCAGGCCCTGCAGCGGGGAGCCCTGCAGGGTCAGGCCGTAGTCCTCACCGAAAGAGGAACGGAAGGAGGAACCGGTGGTGACGTTCTCGATGCCCTCGGCGGAGCAGAAACGGCCGTGGGCGAAAGGCAGGTCCTGAGAGACTCCGAGGACCACAGTGTTGTCGAGGGAGGTGGCGCGCTCGTTGAACTCGCGGACTGACTTGGCGCAGACGCCGGTGTCCAGGGACGGGAAGATGTTGAGGACGACGCGCTTGCCCGCGAAGTCCGCCGGGGTCAGCTCGGAAAGGTCGGTGCCGACGAGGGTGAAGTCCGGCAGCTGGTCGCCGACGGCCGGAAGCTCGCCTGCGGTGGTGGTGGATTCATTCTTGAAGGTTACGTGTGCCATGCCCCCACAATAGAGATGTCCACCACACGGTGCCACGGCCATGCCCCGCCGGTTAGACTGACTGACCGTACATGTCCGACCACGTCAGGAAGAGTCACCGGTGACCGACAACAGGAAACGCGGCGAGGATGCCCTCGCCCAGCTTGACCGCGAACTGAAATCCCGCGACCGCGCCGAGAAGTCCCGCCCGTTCAAGATCGGTCTGGCCGCCGCCGTCGTGATCCTCGTGATCGTGGGAGGCATCTGGTTCCTCGCCACCCGCGACACGGGTGAGGAGGTCACAGCGTCCGACGAGACGAGCACCACCACCGAGACCCCGACCATGGAGCCGCTGGCCACGACCCGCGCCACCGCCCTCCCGGAATCGGTCACCTGTGAGTACCCCGAGGCCGGCGAACCCGCCCGCGAGGTCTCCACCCCGGGCACCGAGAACATCCCCACCACCGGCACCGTCAACGTCACCCTCGACACCGGCCAGGGCCCGATCGGCATGGAACTCGACCGCTCCGTCGCCCCCTGCACCGTCAACGCCATCGAGCACTTCGCCGCCGAGGGTTACTACGACGACACCGTCTGCCACCGCCTGACCACCTCCGGCATCCACGTCCTGCAGTGCGGTGACCCGTCCGGTACCGGTGCCGGCGGCCCGGGCTTCCAGTTCGCCAACGAGTACCCGACCGATGAGCTCGACGGTCCGGCCACCTCCCCGGTGATCTACCCGCGCGGCTCCATCGCGATGGCCAACGCCGGTGCCGACACCAACGGCTCCCAGTTCTTCCTGAACTACCAGGATTCCCCGCTGGCACCCGACTACACCTACTTCGGCCAGATCTCCGAGGAGGGCCTGGCCACCCTCGACAAGATCGCCGAGGCCGGTGTCCAGGGCGGTGCCGCCGACGGCGCGCCCGCCGAGGAGGTCCGCATCAGGACCGCGGCCCTCGGATAGCCGCTTTCCGACGCCCCTCCCTACCAGCCCCATGGCAGGTGTGGAGGGGTTTTGTTTTTCCTGACAATCTGTTGCGGTAGCAAACAGTGAACGATAAGGTGAGGTCTGTTCATTTCTACTCGCATACACAAGGACCTGGTTCCCCCATGAAGCTCTTCTCCCGCAAGGCCGTCGCCGCCGTTGCCACCACGCTCGCCCTGACCACCGCCGGCCTCTCCGCCCCGGCTTTCGCTGAGGAAGACGGCTCCTCCCTCTTCACCCTCTCCTCCAGCATGCAGGACGACGACGCCAACAACAACGACTTCGAGGTTTCCAGCACCGACGAGGGCTCCATGTCCAGCAATCCAGAGGAGCTCACCAAGCAGGTCAGCCTCTTCACCGCGATCATCGGCGCTCTGTCCACGGTTTTCGTCTTCATCCAGCGTCTGACCAATTAAGAGTCCGGACCCGCTGCCAGTTCACCAGGCCGCCCTCCCCACGACGGGGAGGGCGGCCTGTGACGATTCCTGGGTGCGTCAGTGGCCCTTGACGCCCCGCAGCACCGCCGGGTCGAAGGGCTGGCCCATCCGGATGACGGACATGGTGCCCACCGGCTCGAGCACCATGGCCTGCACCTGCGTGACAGACCCCAGGCCAGCGCGCCGTACGGCGGTGAGGACGTCGGTGCGGCTGAGATGGGCGTGGCGCATCTCGTCGACAAGCATCCTGCCTTCATAGACGACGAGGATCGGGCGACGACTGAGCGCCCTGCCCCACCCGGTGAAGCGGCGTAGCGTGCCGAAGGCGGCCTCGAGGCACATGAGGGCGGCCAGGCCGAGCAGTCCGGCGGCGAGCGTCGGCGGGTGGCCTATGACGACTCGCCCGGCGACCGCGCCGAACATGATGACGATGACCGCGTCGGAGGCGGTCATGGTCAGCAGCACGCGGGAGCCGAAGGCCTTGGCCAGCAGCATGAAGCCGAGGTAGATGCCGGTGGCGGCAATCACGATGACGGGGATGCGCCACGGCTCGATGAGAAGTGCGTCCAGGTACCGGTCCACGCATTCCACCGTAGTCCGCGAACGCGGCCGGGCCGGGCACCGTGCGATGCGGTGCCCGGCCCGGCGTGGTTCAGCAGGAACTAGCGGGAGCTGCCGAAGGAGGAGAGGGGGAGCCGTTCGGCTGCGCGGCGGCAGCCTCGGCCAACGGGACGGCGACCCGGGTCCCGCCGTCGGTGGTGATGATGATCTCGGTTGCGTTGATCTGGTTGCTGAGACCGGTGAGCAGCGCGGCACCGGTCTCCTTGTTGTAGTCATCGAACTCGAGGCGACCGTGGAAGTCGGTGATATTGGACACCGAGAACTCGACGATGGTGTCCTGGGCGGTGACGGCCGGGGCGAGGGTGACGGCGAGGGCGGTGGTGGTCGTGGCGGCGAGGAAGCGTCCGAGGCGACGGAGAGACACTGGAGAACTCCTGAGACGACTATTCAAGAACGTGCGGAACATCGACACTTCTAACCCGTGTCCCCCTGACGACAGCTGGAGCATTACCTGTCACCTGCCATTTCGCCCCGGCTCGGCGAAGAATTAACGTCCGGTTCCCCGGAAGTGGTGTGCCCATTCACCCCTGTCACTTGGACGTAGGACCACTCCACCCCCACAAGTGTGAGCACTCGTGGGGGTGGTGTGACCGATGTGGTTGAGGTCGCGAGGATCAGGCCGTCACGCGGTACACGTCGAACACGCCCTCCGTGTTCCGCAGAGTGGTCAGGAGCTGACCCAACTGCTTCGTGTCCGACACGGAGAACGTCATCCGGATCGTCGCGATGTGGTCGTCGGAGGCGTGCGAGTGCATCGACATCACCGACAGCTTCTGGTCACTGAACACGCGGGTGATCTCGAAGAGCAGCCCCTGCCTGTCGAGCGCCTCCACCTGGAGGGTGGCGGCGAAGGCCCCGCCCGAGAGACCGGAGGTAGCCCACGAGACATCGATGAGCCTCTCCGGCTCCGTACGCAGCCTCTCGGCGTTGGTGCAGTCGGCTCGGTGCACAGACACTCCCCCGCCGCGGGTGACGAAGCCGAAGATCTCGTCACCGGGGACCGGCTGGCAGCACTTGGCCATCTTCGCCATGACGTCCGGGCTGCCTTCGACGAGAACTCCGGTACCCGCCTCCGAGTCGGTGGCCCGCGCCCGCGAACTGATGATTTCGGAGATCGGGGTACGGGCGGCGAGGGCGTCCACGGCGTCGTCCTGATCACCGAAGGCGGCCATGAGCTGGTTCGCCACGTGATGCGCCGAGACGCTGCCCGCACCGATGGCAGTGTACAGAGCATCGACGTCCGGGTAGTGCAGCTGTGTCGCCACCGTCTTCATCGACTGCGCGGTGAACAGACGGTGCATCGGCAGACCACCACGCTGGACTTCGGCGGCGAGTGCGTCGCGGCCGGCCTCGAGGTGCTCCTCGCGGCGCTCCTTGGCGAACCACTGCCGGATCTTCGCCTTCGCGCGCGGTGAGACGACGAAGTCCTGCCAGTCCCGGGACGGACCGGCGTTCTGGTCCTTCGAGGTGAACACCTCGACGCGGTCACCGGACTTCAGGGAGGACTCCAGAGCCACCAGCTTGCCGTTGACCTTGGCGCCGATGCACCGGTGACCGACCTCGGTGTGGACCGCGTAGGCGAAGTCGACCGGCGTGGACTCGGCCGGCAGGTTGACCACGTCACCCTTGGGTGTGAACACGAAGATCTGCTTGGCTGTGAGGTCGTAGCGCAGGGAATCCAGGAATTCGTTGGGGTCCGCGGCCTCCTTCTGCCAGTCGAGGAGCTGACGCATCCACGCCATCTGGTCGACCTCTTCGCGGTCGCCCTTGTGGGAGCCCTTGGTCTCCTTGTAGCGCCAGTGCGCGGCGACGCCGAACTCAGCGTTGTAGTGCATCTCGTGGGTGCGTACCTGCACCTCCAGCGGACGCCCCTGCAGGGCCATGACGGTGGTGTGCAGGGACTGGTAGACACCGAAACGCGGCGAGGAGATGTAGTCCTTGAATCTGCCCGGCAGCGCCGAGTACAGGGAGTGGACCACACCGATGGCGGCGTAACAGTTGTGGACGTTGTCCACCAGGATTCGGATGCCCACGAGGTCGAAGATCTCGTCGAAGTCGCGGCCCCGGACGATCATCTTCTGGTAGATCGACCAGTAGTGCTTCGGGCGCCCCATGACCTCGGCATCGATATTGTTCTCGCGCAGGGCCGTGGTCACCTGGGTGACGATCTCCTTGAGCGCCCGGTCCCGTGAGGGTGCCCGGTCCGCCACGAGACGGACGATCTCGTCGTACTTCTTCGGGTAGAGGATGGCGAAGGACAGGTCCTCCAGTTCCCACTTCACGCTCGCCATGCCCAGGCGGTGCGCCAGGGGGGCGATGACCTCGAGGGTCTGGCGGGCCTTCTTCGCCTGCTTCTCCGGCGGGAGGAAACGCATGGTGCGCATGTTGTGGAGGCGGTCGGCGACCTTGATCACCAGCACACGCGGGTCCTGCGCCATCGCCACGATCATCTTGCGGATGGTCTCCGCCTCGGCGGCCGCGCCGAGGGCCACCTTGTCCAGCTTGGTCACACCGTCGACAAGACGCGCCACCTCGGCGCCGAAGTCGTCGGTGAGCTGCTCCAGGGAATAGTCAGTGTCCTCGACGGTGTCGTGCAGCAGGGCCGCCACCAGCGTCGTGGTGTCCATGCCGATCTCCGCGGCGATGGTGGCCACTGCCAGAGGATGGGTGATGTAGGGATCGCCGGACTTGCGGAACACCCCCTCATGCAGCGACTCCGCCAGCTCATAGGCACGGGAGAGAACCTCCGCGTCGGCGCGTGGATGAAACTGCCGGTGGATGGACAGCAGTGGGTCGAGGACGGGATTCGTCTTTCCCCGACTGCCGGTGAGGGACCGTGCCAGCCGGGCCGACATACTACGCACGCCCACAGTGGAGCGCGGCCGTGAACGGTCAGTCATTCGTTGATCACCACCAGAGGAAGATCCGAGAGACGGTCCCGGCCCCCGAGCTCCGCGACCTCCAGGACCACGACATTGCCAATGACCTCCCCACCACAACGCTCGATGAGGCTGCGGGCGGCGACGAGGGTGCCACCGGTGGCCAGGACGTCGTCGACCAGCGCGATCCTGGTGCCCTTCAGATCCTGTCCGTCGGCGGGTACCTCCAGTGCGGCGCTACCGTACTCGAGGGCATACTCCTCGGTGACGACCGGCGGGGGCAGCTTTCCCTTCTTGCGGATCGCCAGGATGCCGAGACCCAGTTTGTAGGCGACCGCCGACCCCAGGAGGAATCCGCGTGCATCGAGCCCTCCGATCATCTGGGCGCCGAGGCTCTCGCAGGCGTCGGCAAGCTCATCGACGACAATCTGGAACGCCTCCGCATCGGCGAGAACCGGGGTGAGGTCCTCGAAGAGCACCCCCTCCTCCGGCCAGTCCTGCACATAGCGGATGCGGGCGGCCAGCGCCTCGCGGGCGCTGCCGTATTTACTCGTCTGCGTCTGCTGGGCCACCGTCGTCCTCGCTTAGCCATCGGTCCATGTTCCAGCCGATACCGGCCAGACCTGTGTACACCACCACGTTACCCACTGTGCGGTCGATCACGAATCGGCGGGGCTGGGCTGACAGAGGGATGCTCGGCACCTCTTCCCAGAGCTCCTCCTCCACGGTCCGCAGATCCGCCAGCGCACTTGCGCGGGCCGAGGCGGAACTGACCTCCGCCAGAGGATCCACCGCGACGAGAACGGCGTCGAGCTCCCCCTCGCTCACGACCTGCTCCCCCCACTGCCCGGTGTCCACACGGGCGAGGTCCGCCAGCGTGCCGCCCTCCTCGGAGGCGTCGACCACTGTGATGCCTGCCGGCTCGCAGGAGGCCCGGATCGACTCGACCATGGCGGACTTCCGTTCGTTGGGGCCGGCGAAGCCTATCCGCACCGTGGTACCCCCCAGCGACCGGGCACGGTCGATGTCCACGCCCATGTGTTTCTCGGCCAGATCCAGGAGCAGCGGCGCCAGCGGGTCATTGTGCTGCAGGGAGTGCAGACCGGCGGGAGGGACCTCTATGCCGCTGACCCGTGAGGACTCTGCGGCGACCGCCCGTTGATCCACACAGGCCGCGAATGCCTGCCGGGCCTGCGGACTCCCCAGGACCCCGGCATTGGCGAGGACCAGGGTGTCGGTGAGGTCACCCACCCGTTCCTCGATGGTCAGCGTGTTGGTCGGGTCGTCGCGGTTGACGAACTGTCCCTGCCGGACGTCGGCGATGCGCAGCGCACCGGCCTCATCGAGCTGCTCCGGGTCGGTGCCGCCGGGCCACACGACGATGGTCTGAAGGTTGGGGGCGTCACCGTAGTAGTGCTCGTTGGGGACGAGGATGACCTCCCCCTGTTCCCCCACCTCGTCGATGACGAAGGGGCCGGACGTCACCTGCAGCGCCGGGTCGAAGGAGTCCAGGTCGAAACCGTCACGCCACACAGGCGCGATCTCGGCCAGGGTCGTCCAGTCATCGGCGACCAGCGCCGTATGCAGCTCATCCAGGGTGAGCCCGACCTTCGCGGCGACCGCGTGGGACGGCAGCACCGTCCCGTGCCCGAAGAGGTGACGCCAGCGGCCACCGGAGTTCTCCTTGAACACCACGGTGAAGCGCTTCTGCCCCGGCTCACACTCCAGGCGCAGCACCTCATCGGTCTGCGGGAGGTGGGAGCCGAAGAGCGAATCATGGACACCGGCCTTGTAGTGGAGCAGAAAATCCGTGCAGGTGACGGGTTCCCCGTCCGAGTAGCGGGCGTTCTCGGTGAGGGTGTAGACGACCTGCCGGTTGGCGCCCGGCAGCACCTGCGTGGTGACCAGATCGGTGTTGGGGATCATCTGCCCGGAGGGGCCGGGTACGAAGACCGCCGGGTACAGACGACCCGACAGTGCCTCCGTGTTCGACGAGGACCCGACCTCACTGCCGGCGTTCGTCGTGAGCAGCGGCGTGTCCACGAGATACCCGAAGAAATCTGTGCTCGGCAGGGTCTCCGGAGCCTCCCCCCGCTGGCCGTCCCCGATCCCATCGGAGCAGGCCACCATGCTCAACGCGGTGAGCACGGCGACCGTCACCCCCCACATCTTCCGCATCGCCACGTCTCGCCTACTTTCCGTCCCCGGCTCACCACCGGATGCTCAACTGCACATTATAGGCGGTTGTCCAACGTCTCCGGCTGTGACTGCCGGACAGCGTCGCTCAGCGTCGGTCCGGCCGCCAGGTGCTGCCCACCCCGGGGGTGCCCGGGCCGGACACGGTGCGACGCGAGGCCGTCTCGAAGAGTTCGTCGGAATCCGCGGAATCCTCGGCCACCTCGGAGGAGTCCGGGGACACCGACCTGCCGGCGCGGTAGTCGGCGACCTCCTGGTTGTGCTTCCTCGTGTCCTTGCGGCGGTTCATCAGGCCCACCAGGATCGGGGTGGCCAGGAAGATGGAGGAGAAGACACCCTCGACCACGCCGATGAGCTGGATGAGCGCCAGGTCCTTGAGCGTGCCGACGCCCATCAGCCACACCGCCACGACCATCAGGGCGACGATCGGCAGTGCGGAGATCACGGATGTCGAGATGGAACGCATGACCGTCTGGTTCACCGCCAGGTTCGCCTCCTCCCCGTACGTGGCACGTCGGGAACTGAGGTAGCCGGCGGTGTTCTCACGGACCTTGTCGAACACGATGACCGTGTCGTAGATCGAGAACGACAGCACCGTGAGCAGACCGATGACGGATGCCGGGGACACCTCGAAGCCGAAGAGGGCGTAGATACCGGCGATGAGGACGGCGTCGACAAGCAGTGCGAGCATCGCCGCCGTCGCCATCTCCTTCTCCAGTCGGAAGGCGATGTAGAGGAACACCAGTCCGAGGAAGACTGCCATCGAGATGAGCATGCGCTTCGTGATCGTCGAGCCCCAGGACTCGGAGACGGTGGAGTCACCGATCGCGTCCGGCGAGGGGGTGCCCTGTGCGTCGAGCGGCTGGTGCTCCTCGAAGATGGCGGCGCGGGCGTCGTTGACCTGCTCGGTGGTCAGTCGCTCGGAGTTGATCTCGAGGAGGCGGGATTCACCGGCGCCGACGATCTGGGTGAGGGTCGGGGTGACGCCGGTGGCGTCGATGAAGGTCTCCTCGACCTCCTCCACCGTGAGTTCCGCGGCCGGCATATTCATCTTGGTGCCGCCCTCGAAGTCGATGCTGAGGTCGAAACCACGGATGCCGATCGCCGCGATCGAGATCACCAGCAGTGCGGCGGTGATCCAGTACCAGAGGCGGGAACGGCCGATGAAGTCGACGCCGCCCTCACCGGTGTACAGACGGCTGAACGTGCCCTTGCTCATCTACTTCTCCTCCGTGGATGCGGTGGCCACCAGGGCCGGGGCGGGGGCGTACGCTGCTTCTCGACGATTCTCCGCGGCCAGCTCGAAGACCTTGCCCATGCCGTTGACGGAGGGGCGGGCGAAGAAGGGCCTGCGGGCCGCCAGCAGCATCAGCGGCGCGGTCACCAGGAAGGTCACCACCAGGTCGAAGACCGTGGTCAGACCCAGCGTGAACGCGAAGCCCTTGACCTCGCCGACGGCGAGGAAGTAGATGACCACGGCACCGATGAGCGTGACCATGTTGCCGGTGACGATGGTGCGCTTCGCCCGGTCCCAACCGTGCTGGGCGGCGGAACGGAAGGTACGGCCCTCACGGACCTCATCCTTGACGCGCTCGTAGAACACGACGAAGGAGTCGGCGGTGGTGCCGATTCCGATGATCAGACCCGCCACACCCGACAGATCCAGCGAGTAGCCGATCCAGCGGCCCAGCAGAATGAGGGAACCGTAGACCAGCAGACCGGCGGTGAACAGGGTCACCAGGGAGATGACACCGAAGAGGCGGTAGTAGGCGAACACGAAGATCGCCACCAGGATGAGGCCGACGACTCCGGCGATGAGGCCCGCCTGCAGGGAGGCCACACCCAGGGACGCGGGGACGGACTGGGCGGTGCCACCGGGCTCCCCGTCCTCGCCGGCGAAGGACAGCGGCAGGGCGCCGTAACGGAGGTTGTTGGCCAACTCCGCGGCCTCATCCTGGGTGAAGTTGCCCGTGATCGAGGTGGCGGAGCCGAACGGTGTCGCCGACTGGATGACCGGTGCCGAGATGACACGGGAGTCCAGGGTGATGGCGACCTGCTGCTGCAGGTACTGCTGCGTGAGGTCGGACCAGGTCTGCGAACCGGAATGCGCGCCTTCGGTCTTGAAGGCGAAGTTGATCTCCATCTGACCCGACTGCGGGTTGAGACCGCCCGTGATGGCACGCGAGGTGTCGATCTCGTTGCCGGTCAGGCGCGGGCCGTCCTCGTCGGCCACGCCCGACAGCAGCGGGGCGGGGCCGAGGAGGTAGACCTGGCCGGAGCCCGGCTCACAGGTCACCAGCGGCGTATCCGCCTCATCGGAACCGGCGAGTGGATCGGTCGCGGAGTCGCACCGCAGCAGCGTGCTGGCTGCCGCCTGAACGGTCGGGTCCGTGGACTGCCGGTCAGAGCGCAGCTGGTCGGTGATCTCCTGACGACGCTCCGTCGCCTCAATCGAGTTCGCCGGCTCCGGCAGCGGCGTGGCGGTAATCTCCGGTGCCTTGACCGCTTCGGTGCTGTCCGGCTGCTGCTCGTTTACCGCGTCGATGACGAGCTTGACGGAGCTCTCCGCCTGCTCCTTCGTCACGACGCCGAGCTCGACCCAGCGGTTGGCCATGTCACCCAGGATGTCAGTCAGCGTCCCCATGTCCGGGTTCGCGGGCGTCATGACCGGGCGGAACAGCAGCTGGGAGGTCTGGCCCACGGAACGCGCCTGGGCGGTGTCCTCGCCCGGCACGGTGATGACCAGGGTGTTGCCGTCAGTGACGACGCTCGCACCCGAGACGCCCATGCCGTTGACACGATTCTCGAGGATGGTGCGGGCCTGCGCCAGCTGGTCCGCGGTCGGCTCCTGCCCCTGTGGGACGAGGGTCACGCGGGTACCACCCTGCAGGTCGATGCCCAGCTTCGGGCTCGCCTCCCGGTCACCGGTGAAAAGGACCAGCGCCCAGACCACAGCGAGAATGAGGGCGAACAGCGCGAGCGCGCGCTTCGGCCAGGCCCGTTGGGCCCCCGGCTTTTCGCGTCGGGTTGTGACGGACAATGCGGTTCTCCATCTGTGTTGCTACGAAAAATCCCACCTGCCCACCAACGTGCTGTGGCAGGTGCACAACCGACCATGCTACGTCATGCCCCGGCCACCAGCGGTGTCGAACCCCGGCCCCGGTCGCGTGGAATGGATCAGGCCGCGCTGACCGCCGGAGGCGCATCCGGAGATGTGCCAGCCCGGGTCACCGCGACCAGAAACCCCGCCAACGGGTGGGGAGAACTCCCGGAGCCTAGCTGTTCTCCGGATGGCCGCCGTCCGGGTGGTTCTCCGGGTGCTCCGGGAAACGCGGCTGCTGGTAGCCGGTCTGCCCACCGGCGGCCGGGGTGTCGTCGGCCACGGCGCCGAGGTCCTCCGGGGTCGCCTTACGCATGACAGCGATCCGGTCCATGGTGACCACCACGTCCGTTGCGATCTCGACCTGCACCTGGGTCTCAGCTGCGGTGACGATCGTGCCGTGGATGCCCGAGACGGTGACGACCCGGTCGCCGACACCGAGCGAGGCCTGCATGGTCTGCAGTTCATTCTGACGACGACGCTGGCTGCGCATCGCGAGGAAGGACGGCAGGATGAAGACGACAATCACCAGGACGAGAAGAAGAGGTTCCATGGTGTGTCAGTGTGCCAGATGGCCCGGGTCGCGGACCACCGGAGTCCCACGCCGGTCCCCGTCAGAACTGGCCGAGTGCGCCCTCCGGCGGTTCCAGCCCCAGATGGCGCCAGGCCGCGGCGGTGGCGACACGTCCCCGCCCGGTACGTGCGACAAGGCCAGCACGCACCAGATACGGCTCGCACACCTCCTCGACGGTGCCGGGTTCCTCGCCGACGGCGATGGCAAGGGTGTTCACACCGACCGGGCCGCCGCCGTGCCCGCGGATGAGGGCGTTGAGGACGGACCGGTCGAGGTGGTCGAGGCCGAGTTCGTCGACGTCGAAGACCTCCAGGGCGCCCTGGGCGGCGGTGAGGTCGATGTGGCCGTCGGCGTTGACCTCCGCGAAGTCCCGGACACGACGCAGCAGACGGTTGGCGATGCGCGGCGTTCCACGCGAGCGGGAGGCGATCTCCACGGCGGCGTCGGGGTCCATGGTCACGTCGAGGATGCGGGCCGCGCGGGTGACCACGCGGGTGAGGTCGTCGACGTCGTAGAACTCCATCTGGGCGGTGAAACCGAAACGGTCACGCAGCGGGCCGGTGAGCATGCCGGAGCGGGTTGTCGCCGCGACCAGCGTGAAGGGCGGTATCTCCAGGGGGATGGACGTCGCCCCCGGCCCCTTGCCGACAATGACGTCGATGCGGAAGTCCTCCATCGCCATGTAGAGCATCTCCTCCGCGGGCCGGGCGATACGGTGGATCTCGTCGATGAAGAGGACATCACCCTCCATGAGGTTGGAGAGCATCGCCGCCAGATCACCTGCCCGCTCGAGTGCCGGGCCCGACGTCATCCGCAGGTTGGTGTTGAGCTCCTGCGCGATGATCATCGCCATCGTCGTCTTACCCAGGCCCGGTGGGCCGGAAAGCAGGACGTGGTCGGGCGTGACCCCGCGATTCTTCGCGCCGGTGAGCACGAGCGAGAGCTGGTCGCGCACCTTGCGCTGACCGATGAACTCATCGAGGTTCCGCGGGCGCAGGGTCGTCTCCGACTCCTGCTCCTCCGGCTGCATCCGCATGTCCACCTCCCGGTCGCGCTGCAGGTCATCCGGCAGGGCGAACTCCGTGCGTTCCACGTCTCTCACGCCGCCCGCCTACTTCCGGCCGAGCTGGGCGAGCGCCGCACGCAGGGCCGCCGCGGTATCGAGATCGGGCTCGTCCGCGAGCACCCCCTCCACGACCGGCCCTGCCACGCGGTCCGTGAAACCGAGCCCGACGAGTGCCTCCGTGACCTGGAGAGCCACCGACTCGGCCGCCGGGGTGAGCACCGGGGTGTCTCCTCCTGCGGCGTCCGGTGCCGGCGCGTAGGCCGCCACCTTGTCCTTCAGTTCCAGGATGAGCCTCTCCGCCATGCGCTTGCCCACGCCCGGGATGCGCTGCAGGCCCTTCGCGTCCTCCCCCGCTATCGCCTGGGCGATCTCCCCCGCGTTGAACACGGACAGACAGGCCACCGCCAGACGCGGGCCCAGTCCCGTGACGGTCTGCAGCAGGTGGAACATCCCGCGGTCCTCATCGGAGGCGAAGCCGTGGAGAATCTGCGCGTCCTCGCGCACCACGAGACTCGTGAGCAGGAAGGTCTCCTCCCCGCGGCGCAGGGTGGCCAGGGTCGACGGAGTGGCCTCCACCCTGTAGCCGACACCGGCGCACTCGACGACGGCGTGGTCCAGGCCGATGCCGATGACGGTGCCACGGACAGATGCGATCATGACGGGTCTCCTCCGGAGTTGAGCAGTGCGGTGGTGCGGGCCAGCAGTGGTGCCCGCCAGCAGTGACACACCGCCAGCGCGAGGGCGTCAGCGGCGTCCGCCGGCTTCGGTGGTTCCGAGAGGCCGAGAATACGGGTGATCATGCTGGTCATCTGCTTCTTGTCTGCGCGGCCGTTGCCGGACACCGCCTTCTTGACCTCGGACGGGGTGTACATGTGGACCGGGACCCCACGCTGGGCGGCGGCGAGCATGAGGACGCCCGAGGCGTGGGCCGTGTGGATGACTGTGGAGACGTTGCCCCGCTCAAACACGCGCTCGACAGCGACAACGTCCGGCCGGTAGTCGTCCATCCACTCGTTCACGGCGTCCGACAACCGCAGGAGGCGTTCCGCCAGGTCCTCCCCCGTGGGGGTCCGCACGACGCCGACCGCCACCGGGAGAACCTCCCGGGAACGACCGGCCTGGACAACAGACAGGCCGCACCGGGTCAGCCCCGGATCGATGCCCATCACGCGCAGTCCCGCCAGATTCACTCGTACGCCTCTCTGGGCCCGCGCGGGACCCGTGTGCCAGTATCCCCCAATGTATAGCACACGTGTCCGAACGATCAGTCCTCGAGCGCGGCGATGACCTCGTCGGAGAGGTCCATGTTGGTGTAGACGTCCTGGACGTCGTCGACGTCCTCGAGTGCCTCGATGAGCTTGATCATCTTCTTCGCACCCTCGACGTCCAGAGACACCTCGACGGAGGCGCGGAAGTCCTGGTCGGCCTCGTCGACGGTGATGTCCGCCTCTTCCAGGGCCTTCTTGACGGCCTGCAGGTCGGTCGGCGCGCAGACCACCTCGAACTTGTCATCGAGGTCGTTGACCTCCTCGGCGCCTGCGTCAAGGACGGCCATGAGGACGTCGTCCTCGGTGAGCTCGCCCTTGTCGACGAGCACGACGCCCGTCCGGGAGAACATGTACGCGACGGAACCGGACTCGCCCAGGTTGCCGCCGTTCTTGGTCATGGCGGTGCGGACCTCGGTGGCGGCGCGGTTGCGGTTGTCGGTGAGGCACTCGATGAGGATGGCCACGCCGTTGGGGCCGTAGCCCTCATAGGTGATGTTCTCCCAGTTGGAGCCGCCCGCCTCTTCACCGGCACCACGCTTCCGGGCGCGCTCGATGTTGTCGTTGGGGACGGAGGCCTTCTTCGCCTTGCGGATCATGTCGTCGAGCGTGGGGTTACCCGCCGGGTCACCGCCGCCGATGCGGGCCGCGACCTCGATCGCCTTGATCGCCTTCGCCCACTCCTTGGAACGACGGGCGTCGTTCGCCGCCTTCTTGTGCTTGGTGGTCGCCCACTTTGAATGGCCTGCCATCAAATCCCTTTCTCTCGGCCCCGCCCGGTGTCCCCCGCGCGCTCAACCATGGTTCGTCGGAGAACGACCAGGGAGCGGCAACGCGGGGTGAGCTGGGGCGTCACGCTGATATGACGGGTCCGATTATACGCTGGCCGGGACCCCGGCCCGCCAGTCGCCGTCAGTCGCGCTCCGAAATGGTCGCCGGGACGGACTGGGCGCCCTCGCGGAGTGAACGGGTGAGTCCCTCCTGGGTGACCATGGCGACGAGGTTGCCGGCGCGGTCGAAGATGCGTCCGTGGGTGAGGGCGCGACCGGCGTGCGCGGACGGCGACACCTGGTCGTAGAGCAGCCAGTCGTCGGCGCGGAAGGGACGCAGGAACCACATGGCGTGGTCGAGGCTGGCCATCTGCACCTTGTGCCCCGGGTGCGGCACCAGCGAGGAGTGCAGCAGGGTCATGTCCGACATGTAGGCCAGGGTGCAGATGTGGAACGTCTGGTCGTCCGGCAGCGGGCGCTTGGATCGGAACCACACCACCTGCTGGCTCGGGGTGTACTTGTTGTGCTCGTAACGCTCGGCCGGGACGACGTGGATGTCCCAGTCACCCCACTCCTCGAGCAGGGCCCGCGAAGAGACCGGCAGGGTGGAACCGGCACTGGCCACCTCCTCAGGGGCCGGGACGGTGCGCATCAGGTCGGAGTGCTCGGGCCCGACGTCATCACGGACGTGGAAGCTGGCCTGCATCGAGAAGATCGTCTCGCCGTCCTGCACCGCGCGTACCTGACGGGAGGAGAAGGAGCGGCCGTCGCGGAGCCTGTCGACGAGGAACACGGTGGGCTCCGCCGCCTTGCCCGGCGCGAGGAAGTAACCGTGCAGGGAGTGGACGTCCTTGCCCTGGTCGACGGTCTCGGTGGCGGCCACGAGGGCCTGGGCTGCCACCTGGCCACCGAAGGTGCGCAGCAGCTTCGACTCCACCGCGGGCCCCCGGTAGATGTCGGTGTCGATGTGTTCCAGTCCGAGGATGTACTCGATGTCACTCATGAGGACTTAGCTTACCTCCCCGAAATCAACCGGACGGTTGAGCCCGCGACCATTGAGTTCCCTGATCCGGGCGGTACGCTGGACAATTATGACGACGACAACCCGGCCCGCCACTGAGCAGGGCCTCACCCCCTCGAAGTTCCATCGTTTCGCCGCTGCCCTGGAGATGTTCACCTGGGGCTTCCTCATTCTCGGCATGATCCTCAAGTACTCCGGCACCACTGATGCCGTCGTCCCGGTAGCCGGCGGCATCCACGGCTTCGGTTTCCTCACCTTCATCGCCATCACGATCCTGCTGTGGGTGAACAACCGCTGGACGGTCGGCCAGGGTCTGGTCGGCATGGGCGTGTCGATCATCCCCTTCGCCGCCTGGCCGTTCACCATGTGGGCCGACCGTAAGCAGCTGCTCGAGGGTGGCTGGCGTTTCCGGGTGGGTTCCGGTGAGGAGCCGCGCACCTTCCCGGAGAAGGTCCTGGCGCAGTTCGTCCGTCATCCGGGCCGTTCGATCGCCGTCCTGCTTGTGGTCATCGCGGTCGTGTTCAGCATTCTGGTCATGATGGGTCCGCCTTATGACCCGGACGCCATCTCCGGCTCGATCAACTAACCGCCCGTCCGGTCGCACAGAAAAGACCCGCCGTGTCCCCTGACACGGCGGGTCTTTTCTGTGCGGGCTCGTCCCGACGCCGCCCTCCCCCGGGGCAGCGTGGCGTCGATGAGCGGCGACTACCAGCCGCGCTCGGACAGGCGGTGCGGGACCGGGATGTCGTCGACGTTGATGCCGACCATGGCCTCGCCCAGGCCGCGGGAGACGTCGGCGACGATCTTGGCGTCGGTGTAGTTCTGGGTGGCCTTGACGATGGCGCGGGCGCGCTGCTCCGGGTTGCCGGACTTGAAGATGCCTGAGCCGACGAAGACGCCGTCCGCGCCGAGCTGCATCATCATGGCGGCGTCGGCCGGGGTGGCGATGCCACCGGCGGTGAGCATCGGCACCGGCAGCCTGCCCTCACGGGCGACTTCGACGACGAGCTCGTAGGGGGCCTGCAGCTCCTTGGCGGCGACGTAGAGCTCGTCCTCGGCCATGGAGGTCAGGCGGTTGATCTCGGCGCGGATGGTGCGCATGTGCGTGACGGCGTTGGAGACGTCACCGGTGCCGGCCTCACCCTTGGAGCGGATCATGGCGGCACCCTCGTTGATGCGGCGCAGGGCCTCGCCGAGGTTGGTGGCACCGCAGACGAAGGGGGTCTCGAAGTCGAACTTGTCGATGTGGTTGGCGTAGTCGGCCGGGGTGAGGACCTCGGACTCGTCGATGAAGTCGACGCCGAGGGACTCCAGGACCCGTGCCTCCATGAAGTGGCCGATGCGGGCCTTGGCCATCACCGGGATGTCCACGGCAGCGATGATGCCGTCGATCATGTCCGGGTCAGACATGCGGGAGACGCCGCCCTGGGCGCGGATGTCGGCGGGGACACGCTCGAGGGCCATGACGGCGATCGCGCCGGCCTCCTGGGCGATCTCCGCCTGCTCCGGGTTGACGACATCCATGATGACGCCGCCCTTGAACTTGTCCGCGATGCCGCGCTTCGCACGTCCGGTGATGTTGCTGGTCACAGTTGATCTGCTCCTGTTCGACAAATAACCTGATTCACTCCGAAACCTTAGGCTCCCCCGTCCCGGGCGTACCCATCACCCCACTGTTTTAATTCTGGGCATAGGATCTTGCCGTGCACAGAACACGCTCTGTTCCGATGGTGTGGCTCGGGTGGGTCGTCTCCCGGCTCCTCCTGCTGCGCCTCCTCCTCGCCGAGCCCATGCCCTTCGGCGACGTCCGTTATTACCACCGCGGGATCAGCGGGGCGGATCCGACCGCCCTGGCGGAGTACCCGGATGTCGGTGTGTGGCCGGTGCGTCTGCTGGGGTGGGTGACGGGCGCGGAGGGCGTGCCCTTCACCATCGGTTTCGTCCTCATGAATGCGCTTGTCGACGCCACCGTGCTTGCACTCCTCCTCCGCGGCGGACAACGCCGCCTCACGGCAGGGTGGTTCTGGGTGCTCTTCGGCCTGGCGACGGGGCACGTGCTGTGGCTGCGCCTCGACCTGTTCCCGGGGGTTCTCGTCGCGGGGGCGGCGGCGCTGCTGTTCTCCCGCCCGGCGGTGGGGTCGGCGGTACTGGCGGCGGCGGCCGCGGTGAAGCTGTGGCCCGCGGTCCTGGCCGCCGGGCTGGTGGGTGGGATCCGGCGGTCCGGTACCTGGGTGCGGGTGGGTTCCTTCCTCCTGGCCCTGCTGGGGCTGGCGGGCGTGACCTGGGCGACCTCCGGGCCGGAGAGGCTGCTCAGCCCGCTGAGTTACCAGGGTGACCGGGGTATCCAGATCGAGTCGGTGGCGGCGACACCGTTCCTCATCCGGGCACACGGGGATCCGGAGGCGTACTGGATGGGTTACGCGGCGTCGAAAAGCTATGAGATCCACGGTCCGGGCACAGATCTGGCCGTGGCGGTGGCGGACGTCGCGCTGTACGCCGTGCTGGTGTTCGCGCTGGGGTGGGCGGTGTGGCAGCTGTTCGCGGACCGGTGGGCCCCGCGGACGGCCCTGGCCTTCCTGCTGCTGCTCGTGCTGCTGCTCATGATGGCCAACAAGGTGTTCTCGCCGCAGTACATCGTGTGGGTGGGGCCGCTGCTGGCCGTGTGTCTGCAGATGACCCGTTCACGTCTGGTGGGACTGCTGGCCGGGGTGGCCGTCGTGACGGCCGGGCTCGGGCTCTACGTGTACCCGTACCACTACGACGAGCTGTGGCTCTCCCCCGGCGGTGCCGGCGGGGTTATCGCGGTGCTGGCGGTGCGCAACCTCCTCATCGTGGTGATGACGGGTCTGGCAGCCCTGTGGCTGGGCCGGGAGGTGCGGGTCAGCGGGCGAGCGGCGCCGGATGCGCCGGCCCGGTGGCGGCGAGATCAGCCGGAGCAGCGGGAGCGACGGGAGCGCAGCCGTCGCGCTTCGTCCGCCACTTCCACACGACGGCGGCGGTGAGTGCGACCAGCGAGATCACCGCCAGGTAGGGCTGAGCCGGAGCCCAGATACCCATCGCCCCCGAGGTACCCAGGATGAGCAGCACAATTTTGTTGCAGACGGGACAGGCCACCGAAAACCACGCGACGAACACGCTGACCGACATGAGCGTGCCGCGTTCGGCGGGGCGTTCCTCCGGCACCGCGCAGGTGGCGTCCTCCGTGCGGCCGATGCTGAACCAGGCGCCGGTGAGCAGCGCCGTGGCCCCGAGGACCGGGTACTCCCACCAGCGGACCGGGACTTCGCGTCCGAACAGCGGGGTGGGGATGATGTCGGAGGGGATCCCGATGAGCAGCAGCGTGCCCAGGGCGGCGAGCAGCCCGTAGAGGGGGAGGATCCGTCGTCCACGCCAGGTTGTCATGGACCCCATCCTGCCAATACCCCTATGGGTATGCAACTAGGTGTGGTACTCAAAAAACTCGGGCAGGGGCGCCGTCCCCCCGAGACGCAGTGCCCTGACCAGGGGACGCAGGCGCAGTGCCCGGGTGTCGGCGACCGCGTCATTGTAGAAGCGGTGGGCCAGCTGAACCCGGACCTCAGCGTCAACCAGTTGCGCGGGCAGCTCTCCCCCGCGGGAAGCCAGTACAGCCGAGAGATCCCGCTCCCGGGCGATGCGCTCCTCGATCGCTCCGTGGGACAGCGGCACCTCCTCCACGGCAGTGACCAGCTCGCGGACCTCCGGCAGCAGCACCGCCGCCACCGCCACCCGCCGGTCCAGGGCGGCCTGCAGGGCAGCCAGGGCGGCGTCGGTTCGGATGTGCAGCCGGTTGAGACGCTGCGCCATGAAATAGGCCCACAGCACCAGCGCCGTGACGAGCACCGTCAGCAGGATCCACCAGACCATCACTCCACCCCCACCACCGTGGCGTCGGCGACCGTCTCGTAGACCGTCAGCACATCCGAGGCCACCGTGTCCCAGTCGTAACGACGGGCACGCTCCTCCCCCGCGGCGATGAGCCGGGCGCGGAGGACGGGGTCATCGAGAAGTCGTCGCAGACTCTCCGTCAGCCCCTCCACCGAACCGACCGGAAACAGCAGTCCGGCCTCCCCCGCCACCGCGGCGAAGGCCTCGAGATCACTGGCGACAACCGCACAGCCTGCCGCCATCGCCTCCACAAGGACGATGCCGAAGCTCTCGCCACCGGTGTTGGGCGCGACGTAGATGTCGGCCCGTCCGAGAATCGCCGCCTTCTCCCCCTCGGAGACCCGCCCCACGAAATCGACGCCCGGCACCACCCGCTCCCGCCCGCCGCCGATGACCGTGACGCGCACCTGCCGGTCCAGCCGTTCCAGTGCGGCCAGCAGGATGTCCAGGCCCTTACGGGGCTCGTCGAGACGCCCGAGGAAGACGATCTCCGGGACCTCGCCGGGTGCCGTACGGGCCGCCGCGAACCGTGCCGTGTCCACCCCGTTGGGGATGAGCACCGGGTCTCCGCCGAGCTGTTCGACCTGCCAGCGCCGCGCCATCTCGGACACGGCGATGCCGCCGCGGATCTTCTCCAGCGCCGGCCGCAGCAGGGGGCGGGCCAGCTGCAGCATGAACGATCCTGAGCTGGAGGCGTGATACGTCGCGACTACCGGACCCTGCGCCATCCACAGCGCCACCATGGAGTAGCTCGGGGAATTCGGCTCGTGGATGTGGAGGACGTCGAAACGCCCCCCGGTGATGAACTCCCGCACCTTCGCCCGCACTGCCGGCCCGAAGGACAGCCGCGCCACGGAACCGTTGTAACGGATGGGCACGCTGCGACCGCCCCGGGTGACGAAGTCGGGGACTTCCGTGCCCGCAGACGCTGGCCCCAGCACCTCCACATGGTGCCCGCGCGCAATGAGCTCGTGCGCAAGGTCAAGGATATGGGCTTGAACTCCGCCGGGTTCGTCGAAGGAATAGGGGCAGACGATACCAATGCGCATACCCGTCCTCACCCTTGTCGGTCCTTCGGCCACTGCGGCTGCAGCATGTGCCAGTCAGCGGGGTGCCGCCGGATGTTGGCGGCGAAACCGTCCGCGATGCGCTGCACGGTGTCCTCCAGTGTGTCGACACCGATCTCCTCCGACACCGACATCCCCCAGCCGTCGGGACCGTCGAACCAGCAGTGCACCACATGCAACGCGGCGCCCGTCTCCAGGGCGAGCTGGGCGCTGCCCCGCGGCATGGAGGTCTCCTCCCCGAAGAACTCGACGGGCACCCCGGTCCCACGCAGGTCCCGCTCCCCCAGCAACGCCACGACGCCACCGTCGCGCAACACCTCCCGGAGCCGCTCAAAAGGCGGCCGCCCGCCCCCGGTGTGCGGCAGCACCTCAAAGCCCAGTGACTCGCGGTACTCGACGAAGGCACGGAAGAGCACCTCGGGCCGCACACGCTCCGCGACGGTGGTGAACTGCCCGTGATAGCGGGTGAGGAAGAGCCCCGCCATGTCCCAGTTGCCGGAGTGCGGGAGGGTGAGCACCACTCCCCGACCGGAGGCCAGGGAGGCGTCGAGAGGCTCCTTCCCCTCGAGTCCGGCGAGGAGACGCTGGTGGAGCGTGGGGTCGTCGAGAAGCGAGGGGAGGCGGAAGGCCTCACGCCAGTAGCGGGCGTACGAACGCACCGAGGAACGGACCAGCTCCGCCGTGACGTTCTCCGCCCCCACGACCCGCGTGAGGTTTCGGCGGAGCATGTCCATGCCACGGCCGCCGTCGGAGACCAGGTCGGCCCCCCGGTCGAACATCCGCACGGCCAGGGGTTCGGGCAGGTGGCCGACCAGGCGCCAGCCGGCCAGGTAGCCCAGGGCCACCGGGTCGAGGGTCATCGGGCACCGGCTCCCCGGGGATCGACGTCGCGGGTGCCCGGCGGCGGGGCGATGTGGTCGAGCGCCTCCGGGTTACGGGAGGCCGTGTAGAGCCGCTGGAGCACGGTGTACACCGAACCGAAGGCCAGTACCCAGATGGCCGTCTCCACGGCGAAAGGCACACCGAGACCCTGCAGGCCGACGCCCACCAGGCCGATGATGAGGCGTTCCGGTCGCTCGATGAGGCCCCCCTGGATGGTGAAGCCGCTGGCCTCGCCACGCGCCTTGACGTACGAGGTCACCTGCGAGGCGATGAGCACCACGAAAGCCGCCACGACCAGTGACGGATTGGCCTCGTGGGTGAAGATGAGCCACCAGATGATCGACGCGAAGAGCACGCCGTCGGTGACCCGGTCACACGTCGCGTCGAGGGTGGCGCCGAACTTCGTGCCTCCACCGCTGAGGCGTGCCATCGTACCGTCAACGAGGTCGAAGAAGGCGAAGATCCCGGAGGCGGCCGCGGCGGCGAACAGATGCCCGCCGGGGATGAGCAGGGCCGCGATGGCGCTGGTGGCGACGGTCCCGATGACCGTCACCATGTTCGGGGTCAGTCCGACCCGGAGCAGCGTACGCGCCACCGGCTCCACGACAACCGACGCCGACCGGCGCCCACGGGTACTAAGCACAGGACACCTCCGCCCACGCGTCGGCGAGCAGTTGGCGGGTGTCCCGCAGCAGCTGCGGAAGCACCTTGGTGCCGCCGAGGATGGTCATGAAGTTCGCGTCCCCGGACCAGCGCGGCACGATGTGCATGTGGATGTGATTACCCACCGACCCACCTGATGCCTTGCCCAGGTTGAACCCGACGTTGATGCCCTCCGGGGAGGACACCTTCTTCAGCGTCTTCACCGCGGTGGTGACGAAGCTCATGAGCTCCGTCATCTCCTCGGCCGTGAGGTCCTCCAGGTCCGCGGTCTTGCGGTACGGGATGACCATCATGTGCCCGGCGTTGTACGGGTACAGGTTGAGAATCGCATAGACGAGCTCACCACGGGCGACGATGAGGGCGTCCTCGTCGGACATCTTCGGAGCCTCGATGAACGGGTCGGAGGGATTCTCCGCCCCGACCGCCGGCCGCTTCCTGATGTAGCTCATCCGGTAGGGGGCCCACAGACGCGTCAGCGAGTCATCCTCGCCGACGCCGGTGTCGGTCCAGCTACTTTCGGCGGGCTGCAAGGGCTTCCTCACTAGGCTGTTCGTTGATGCGGTCCCGAACCCAGTCCTCGATGAGGTCGATCGCCTCAGCCACCGGCACACCGTTGACCTGCGTGCCGTCCAGGAAACGGAAGCTCACGGCATCGGCCTCAACGTCGCGGGCACCGGCCAGCAACATGAACGGGATCTTGCCGGTCGTGTGGTTGCGGATCTTCTTCTGCATGCGGTCGTCGGAAGTGTCGACCTCCGCTCGGATGCCACGTCGGCGCAGCTCCTCGGTGACGGCCTCCAGGTGCGGCGCGAAATCTTCCGCCACCGGGATGCCCATGACCTGGTGCGGGGCCAGCCACACCGGGAAGGCACCGGCGTAGTGCTCGAGCAGCACGCCGAAGAAGCGCTCGATGGAGCCGAACAGCGCACGGTGGATCATGATCGGGCGCTGCTTGGAGCCGTCCGGGGCGGTGTACTCGAGGTCGAAACGCTCCGGCAGGTTGAAGTCCAGCTGGACGGTGGACATCTGCCAGGTACGACCGATGGCGTCCCTCGCCTGGACGGAGATCTTCGGTCCGTAGAACGCGGCACCCTCCGGATCCGGCACCAGGTGCAGGCCCGACTGGTCCGCCACCCGCTGCAGAATCTCGGTCGAACGCTCCCAGATCTCCTCGGAACCGACGGACTTCTGCGGGTCCCGGGTGGACAGCTCCAGGTAGAAGTCGTCCAGACCGTAATCCTTGAGCAGGGAGATGATGAAGTCCAGGACGGTGGTCAGCTCCTGCTCGAGCTGGTCCTCCGTGCAGTAGATGTGCGCGTCATCCTGGGTGAAGCCGCGGGCGCGGGTCAGTCCGTGGACGACACCGGACTTCTCGTAGCGGTAGACCGTGCCGAACTCGAACAGACGCAGGGGCAGCTCACGGTAGGAGCGGCCACGGGAGGCGAAGATGAGGTTGTGCATCGGGCAGTTCATGGGCTTGGCGTAGTAGTCCTGCGCCGGCTTGGTGACGTTGCCCTCCTCATCCGTCTCTCCGTCGAGCTGCATCGGGGGGAACATGCCTTCGGAATAGAAGTCCAGGTGGCCGGACTTCTTGAACAGGTCACCCTTGGTGATGTGCGGGGTGGAGACGAAGGAGTAGCCGCCCGCGATGTGCTGACGACGCGAGTGCTCCTCCATCTCCATGCGGATGGTCGCACCGTTGGGATGGAACACCGGGAAACCGGAACCGATCTCGTCCGGGAAGGAGAACAGGTCCAGCTCGGTACCCAGGCGACGGTGGTCACGCTTCTCCGCCTCAGCGAGCATGTGCTGGTACGCGTCGAGGGAGTCCTTGTCCTCCCAGGCGGTGCCGTAGATGCGCTGCAGGCCGGCGTTGTCCTGGTTGCCGCGCCAGTAGGCGGCCGAGGAGCGGGTGATGGCGAATGCCGGGATGTAGCGGGTGGTGGGCACGTGCGGGCCACGGCACATGTCCGACCACTCGACCTCGCCGGTACGCGGGTTGATGTTGTCGTAGGCGGTCAGCTCGCCGGCACCGATCTCGGTCGCCTCATCGGAGTCCGGGTCGATGTTGCCCTTGTCGGCGACGAGCTCCAGCTTGAACGGCTCGGCCGCGAGCTCCTCGGCGGCGGCCTCGGTGGAGGCGTAAGTGCGGCGCTCGAACTTCTGGCCCGACTTGATGATCTTCTTCATGCGACGCTCAATGGCCTTGAGATCGTCCGGGGTGAACGGTTCGGCGACCTGGAAGTCGTAGTAGAAGCCGTTGTCGATGGCCGGGCCGATACCCAGCTTCGTGCCCGGGAACTCAGCCTGGACGGCCTGGGCGAGGACGTGCGCGCAGGAGTGACGGATGACTCCGCGTCCCTCCTCGGAGCTGGCGGGCACGGGGGTGAACTCCGTGTCGGTCTCCGGGGTGTGGGACAGATCGCGGAGGTTCCCCTCCGCATCCTTGACGACGACGATGGCATCCGGGCCCTTGTTCGGCAGATCCAGCTCCCGCATCGCGGTACCGACGGGGGTGCCGGCAGGAACCGTGAACGGGGGGAAGGCGGGGGCGGTGGTGTTCACCATGGGTGTGCTGCGCTCCTTAACTTGCGCTCACGCGGGCGGCGGCATACCTGGCCGCTGCCTGCTCAATATGTCGGGCACGGCTGCGATCCCGGGTCCCCGGAGAGGACACACCAGGCGCAGACGCTTCGGCAACATACTACCCCGCGCGGGCACAGGTTCCTGCAGTGGCGCGAACCTCCCGCCCGGTCGGGCCCCGAACAGCAGAAAGGCGCGGCACTGAGGCCACCTGTGACCCGTGCCGCGCCAGATTCTGATCAGGACTCCAGGAGTCGCTGCCCCCAGTAGGCGTCGCCGGTCGAACCGTCCTCGCTGGTTCCCGGCGGGATCCAGTAGACGGCCGAGCCGATGTGGGTGATCCACTCGTTGAGGCGGTCGGCCTCGTCAAGACGCTGCTGGATGGGGTCGTACTGCAGGACCGGATCCTTCTGGAAGCACAGGAACACCAGGCCCGAGTTGGACAGCTGATCACTGCCCGGCTCCGGGGCGATGTCGTAGTTGTAGGGACGACGCTTGATGCGCTGCTCCGGGTGCCCCTCCGCCGGCTTGGCGCGGAACATGTGGCTCTGCTGGTCAATGACCGGCAGGCCGAACTTGTCGGTGGCCGTGTAGTCGGGCTCATCGAACTCGTTCTCACCGGTCAGCGGGGCGCCGGTGTCGAGCCTGCGTCCCAGGGACTCCTCGCGGGAGGAGCGGTCGAGCATCTCCCAGGTGTCCATGTTCATGTTGATTCGACGCATGACCAGCGAGGTCGAGCCCTGCATCCACTCCGGGGCATCCCCGGCGATCCACACCTGCTCGTCGTACTCCTCTTCCGAGCCGGGATTGACGGTGCCGTCCACCTGGCCGAAGAGGTTACGCGGGGTCTCCCCCGGCTTGTGTGCACCGTCGGCGCGCAGGAAGCCCTGCTGCATCCAGAACACCTGCGCATAGTCCATGCCGGAACGCACGAGGTGACGGGTGGCGTGCGAGAGCATGAGGGGGTCGTCGGCACAGATCTGAACGACCAGGTCCGTCTGCCCCCACCGATCCTCTAGCTGGTCCAACTTGTACTCGGGAAGTGGCTTCAGCCACTCAGGTCGCTTGTCGACGGCACCGATCACCTCGAACACACGTGGGCCGAAGCCGCAGGTGATGGTGAGGTTCGACGGCGCGGTCACGAGCTCCGGCTCCAGGCTGCCCAGCGGCGTCTCCCCGGTGCACAGACGTCGGGAGTCCTCCGACCAGGACCGCATGAGACGGGCCACCGCCGCCTTGTCCACCCCGTCCACGAGGTTGAAGCCGACGAGGTTGAGGTTGGCCTGGGCGGGCGTCGAGATGCCCGCCTGACGCTCCCCGTCAAAGGGGACGATCGCGTCATGGAGCCGGGTGTCGGCGCCCGCGGCGGCGGTCATTCCCGCCGCATCCGTGTCCTGCGGTCGGGCGCACGCCGCCAGAGCGGCACCGCCTGCCGTGACGGACAGGCCGGTGAGAAAGCCACGACGGGACAATGCTGACATTATTCCACTTCCTGAGTTGTGTGCTGAGTTCTAGCGTCCGGACTCGGTGTCGTCCATCTGACCCATCTGGTGGCCCTGGAGGGATCCGTCGGAGCCGTAGCTCTCTTCACCGGAGGCGATGGTGCGGACCGGCAGGTCCTTGACCTCCTGGGTGGAGCCGTCGCCGAACTCGATGGTGATGTCGACGGTGTCACCGGCCTCGACCGGCTCGGTGTAGTCCATGATCATCATGTGGTCGCCGCCCGGCTTGAGCTCGTAGTCCTCACCTGCCGGCAGCACGAAGCCACCCGGCTTCATCTGCATGACACCGTCAACGACCTCGTGGAGCTCGTAGGTTGCGTCGCCGAGGCTGGTGGTGAACCCGACGACGTTGATGTCCTCGTCGCTGTTGTTGGTGAAGATGCCGAAGATGCCGGTCATGTCCTTCTCCGCCGACTTCGACTTGACGAAGCCCTCGCTGAAGGTGACCCACTCGGCGTTCTCCCCCTCACCGACGACGGCAGTGGTCTCCGTGGTGCTCTCCACCGTGGACTCAACCGCAGTGGTGGCGGTGGTGGTGGTGGTCTCCGCGTCACCGTTGTCGGAGCATCCAGCGAGCGCGAGAGCGGAGACGGCGAGAACTGACAGTGCGATACGGCCTCGGGTGAACATATTTACTCCTGTGTGTTTTTCTGACCCCGGGCAATCACCATGACGATGACTCCGAGGATGGCGAGTATGCCCGTACCTGCGAGAATCCACGTGAGCGGAGTCTGCAGCATTCCGGTCTCCTCCGACTCTTCGACCGGGCCCTCCGTGGTCGACTCGACAGTGGCAGGTGCTGCCTCACGCTCACCGGCCACCGTGAAGGTGGTCATGCCGCGGGTCGAGTGGCCGTCGGAGGACGTGATCTGGAAACCGATGCGGTAGTCACCGGGTCCCGGGTTCACGTCGGTCGGCACATCGAGGCTGACCATACGTCCGTCGATGGTCGGCGGACCGGAGAAGAGGATCTCTCCGGAGTCGATGTCCGAGATGGCGAAGGTGTTGAAGTCCAGTTTCACGTATCCGGAGAACTCCAGCTCAATGACCTCGGGGAACTCATCGACGACTTCCCCGTTGTCGGGATTGCCGCCGATGACCAGGTCATGGGCCGGCGACGCCGGAGCGACCAGCACCAGTAGGCCGGCGGTGGCTGCCGCAGCCGTGAGGTTGCGGAGCTGACGGATACGGGACTGCATCACAGAGAACTGCACCTTCGTTCGGAGAGGGTCGGAATGCGTTCAGGGCATACGATACCCACACTGCGTGGGCATCAATAGAGCTGTCGCACAGACGACGGACATAGTTCCCGACGCCATCATCCACGCGATGATTTTCATTCAATTCCACAGACGGTTGTCACATCACTCAACGCTCGCACCTGCAGCTATATTCCCGGGACGCGCACCATGTGATACAGCACACCCATGACCGGCAGGGGGTGCCGGACACACCCTCACATACCAGCCCCGGTGACACCTCCGGAACGTCCTGCACGGCCCGCGACTTCCGTTAACGACAGTAGCCTCCGCCTGACTGTCGCCGGGCGGAGGCTTTTCGATGGTGGTCCTAGCTGGGTTCGAACCAGCGACCTTTCCGGTGTGAACGGAACGCTCTTCCACTGAGCCATAGGACCGTGTGCGATAAAGAACCTTACACGGGACGCTCGGAAGGGCCTAATCCGCAGGTCACGCGACTTTTCAGGGTTACGGGAGCCCGTCGCACACCTGCCGGATTCCCGCCCCGCACCCGGCAAATGACATCGATGGAATTCCCCCTCAGCCACACCACCGGGAACCGCGGCCTGAACTGGCGATTTGTGTTCTGCCGGCGGATGGGGATAAAGTTTTGACTCGCACCACGGCAACAGCCACGGTGCAGTGCGGATGTAGCGCAGTTGGTAGCGCATCACCTTGCCAAGGTGAGGGTCGCGAGTTCGAGTCTCGTCATCCGCTCTCATTTCACCGGGCCAATCGGTATGGAATGAACCCGCGCGATTAGCTCAGCGGGAGAGCGCTTCCCTGACACGGAAGAGGTCACTGGTTCAATCCCAGTATCGCGCACAGAGACCCACATGGTCTCGATTGCGG